>SAMEA104315421__coassemble_2691_pt1 | contig 6627 bp, 6 predicted proteins | sample SAMEA104315421__metabat2_low_PE_038 | metagenome-assembled genome bin SAMEA104315421 (sample SAMEA104315421) | gut metagenome | biome: Monkey gut; feature: monkey-associated habitat; material: faeces | place: China | collected 2013 | reverse complement strand
CACCCGGCTTCCATTATTTAACTTTTTAGTACGGTAAATTTTTACCGAAGTATTGCTCAAATGAAATCTCGGACTTTTCGACCTCCACCGACGGAGCGCCCAAGTCCTCTTTCTTGTCATCACAAGCCGTGGCCGCGAAAGCAAGCGCCGCCACAGACATGATGAAGCCTAAAAATCTATTTGTTTTCATATTCATTAGTGTTAATAAATGTTCCACTCATTATGCAGCTCCGGCACTTCCCCGCTCCAGTCCTTCCTTTACCGGCACTTCTATCGATACTTCGACACCATCCACCCCCGCAAACTCAGCTGTCGCATCCAAGCGGCCGGCTATTCTTCCCCACAAATTCTTTGCCTGTCAAGCAGTCCGCTAAGTTACGACTAAATATTCAATTAAAAAATACGTAGGCAAAGAACCCTTCTGCGGGAGACTATCTTCGTGACTCAGAAATAAAAGAATATGCATTATGAAGTTGACTCAATGCCCACGTGTTGTGCGATATTCAGATTCGTCCCCGAAAAGTGGGTAACTCTTTTGAGTAACGTTTGCCCTAATTTTTGTCGAAGAAAAACCGTCGAATGAGATATTTGTTTAGAAGCTGTTTTGATTTTCAGAATAATATGTTTACATTTGCAATGCGTCTAGGAGGAGTCGCCAAGCGTCTCAATCATAGGCTACGGCCTTGATACTAGTCGCTTTTTTTATACCTTGAAGTCTCGGAGAGTATGGTTTACTTTTGTTATGTTGATGAATCTGGAACACCTCAGATTCCTGGAAACACCTCACACTACATCCTTTGCGGCATTTCAATTCCAGTCAAAGATTGGAAGAAGTGCGACAGCGCCATCAACAAAATTAAGGCTAAGTACGGTTTGTCCGAATCAGAGATCCATACAGGATGGATTATGCGTTCATATCTGGAGCAAACCAGAATTCCCGGATTTGACACAATGAGTTTCGCAGATCGTCGCAGCGAGGTAATCAAGCAACGTAAGGCAGAAATATTTAGAGTCAAGAAGACCAACAACTCAAAAGCGCTCAAGCAACTCAAGAAGAATTACAAGCAGACGGATGCTTATATACATTTGACCTACGCGGAGCGCTTTGCATTCATCCGAGAGATTGCAGATCAGGTTGGCTCTTGGAGGCACGCCAGAGTCTTTGCGGAATGTATCGACAAGGTTTTCTTCGATCCTACCAAATCCAAATTATCAACAGAGGATCAGGCTTTCGAACAAGTCATCTCGCGTTTTGAGCACTACATGGGTAATGTCTCTCACTCTGAAGACCTGACTTACGGTCTGCTGATTCACGACAACAACGAGACTGTTTCAAAGAAGCATACCGAACTTATGAAGCGTTTTCATAAGCAAGGAACACTTTGGACATCAATAAAGCACATCATTGAAACACCGCTCTATGTAAATTCAGAACTCACCGGGATGGTTCAGATTGCTGACCTTTGCGCTTTTGCTTTAAGACGATTCTTTGAGAATCAGGAAACGGACATTTTTTATAGGATTAAGCCGCGCTTCGATTCACATAGAGGGAAGATGGTCGGTGTTCGCCATTTCACAGAACCGACGTGCCAGTGCGAAATATGTAGTAGCCGCGCATAGGCAGAACATCTTTCTTATTTTTCTCATCCGACGAAAAATCGTTCAATTAAAAAACACGTCCGGAGAGCCACTTGGCGAAGAAGCGGTCTGACACATAGTAACCTTGGGGTGTCTTGCTGATCAATTGTTTGTCAACAAGGGATTTCAAGGCCGCTTTAACGCTGCTGACAGCGGGAAGGTTATAGGATCTGATAAATTTCTGGCCTAACGGCGAAGCGACCAGACGTTCTCTGGCGATCGCCGTCAGAAGACGCTGCTGGTTTTCGGTGAGCCATGCGCAATAATTTTGGTAAGCCGTGGATTGGCTTTCAATTATCTCACGCACGACATCATCAACCAATTGTCTGTCTATCACATCCTTGGAATGCTCGTAAATGCCATGAAGAATCGCCTGAACATACCAAGTGACTTTATCAGAGACATCGTAAATATATTCAAAAGTATCTTCGTCCATCGCCCTTGACTGTCCTTTGAAGAAGTTGTTGGCGAAATCAAGGTACTTCTCCTTGTCTATGCAAGAGAGTGTCATCATGGAAGAACTCTGGAAGAACGGGCGGTCAGCCGAAAGGAACATCTCCTCCATCATGTGTTGCTGGCTGCCGGAAAACACAAAATACACGTCAGGCAAGAATTGAATATATGAACGGATGAGAGCCTCGACCCCGGATTCCGGAAAATCCAGTATCTGCTGAAACTCGTCTATGGCAATGTAGCATCTTTTTCCCGATTGTCCCAGATATTCGAATATCTGCTTCAAGGTCTCACGTCCTTCCGAAGGCCGAATGTCAAGGGAGAATATAGGGCGGCCCGTTACTTCATCTATTGTAAGAGTCGGCCTCCATTTACTGAAAAACTCCTGGACACGGCGCATGGCCGCCTGGGAGACAGAATCCAAATTCCCGATGATCTCACTTCCCAACATCCCGACCATCTGATCCAGATTCTTCGCCGGATAGATGTCCAGATAGAAACACTTGATGTCCTTGTCCTGCTTCTCCATCTTGGCGAACACATGCTTGATGAGTCCGGTCTTTCCCATCCGACGAGGAGCCACAAGAGTGACATTGCGTTCATTATGAAGGGCGGAGATCATCTTTTCGGTCTCCTCCTCACGGTCACAAAAATACTCAGAACCTTTGTAACCATAGATGACAAAAGGGTTGTTCAATGTAGCCATATTTGTTATTACGTAATTATCGTTGCGTAATTATCGCAGCGCAATTTACGCAATAATATTCAGACTCCCAAAACAGCTTTGAATTCGTGAGCGAAGATGCCCTCTTCGCGCACGAGACCAATGAATATAGCGCCCTCGTGAGCAGATGGCCTGTTCCCGCGCACGGCCTTGTCTTACAGATCGAGGTCGAGCTCGACGGGGCAGTGGTCGGAGCCGAGGATCTCGGTGTGGATCTCGGTGGCTGCGATCTTGTCCCTGAGTGAGTCGGAGACGAGGAAATAGTCCAGCCGCCAACCGACGTTCTTCTCGCGGGCGTGGAATCGGTACGACCACCAGGAATATTTCACCTCGTCCGGGTGCTGTAAGCGCCAGGAGTCAGTGAAACCAGAGTCCAGAAGCCCGGAGAACTTGCCGCGCTCCTCATCGGTGAACCCGGCGTTGCGGCGGTTCGTGTCCGGATTCTTTATGTCTATCTCATTGTGGGCCACGTTCATGTCACCGCAGACCACCACACCCTTCCGCGCGGCGAGGCCGGCAAGATATTCCCGGAAATCATCCTCCCACCGCATCCGGTAGTCGAGCCTCCGGAGACCGTCCTGCGAGTTCGGCACATAGACGCAGACAAGGAAGAACTCAGGCATCTCCAGAGTGATTACGCGTCCTTCGTGGTCGTGCTCCTCAACCCCGATGCCGTACGTCACCGAGAGCGGCGTGTGCCTTGAATATATCGCCGTGCCGGAGTAGCCTTTCTTCTCCGCCGAGTTCCAGTACGACGTGTAGCCCAGGAACTCCAGATCCAGCTGCCCCGGCTGCATCTTCGTCTCCTGCAGACAGAAAAAATCCGCGTCCAGCGTGTTGAACACCTCATCAAACCCCTTCCCGGCACAGGCGCGAAGCCCGTTCACGTTCCAACTTATGAATTTCATACCATTTCTCATTTTACGAATAGCCATAACCTCCGGCGACCGGCCCACCCTTCCAGGCCGACACCGACGCAAAAGCTTGCGGCAACAAATTTAACACATTATCAATGAATATCCCAACGAACTTCTCCGCCGCCACGCGGATGTTGCTCTTCCAAACTTGGATCTTCAACTATTTTGCTGCTGTTTTGCCGTTTTGTCGTTATGTTGTCTTGCTGTTTTGCTGTTTTGCGACAATGTCGAAACCGCAGATCTGATTTATCGTGGAACCGTACTAAGTCAAGGTCTGAAGCTCGACCTCAGCGACGTATCGTTCCGCTGGCATTGACAGAATTGCATAGCGGACACGTCTGCAAAGCCCTTCAGCCACTCTTCCGTTGCAATTCTGGCGGCCTTTTCGCCCGAAAAGCCATTTTATATTTACGAAACTTCTTCATGCGTACATGTTGTAGAAGGTGCTCTGGCGACGATGAGGAGCGTTCTCCGCAGACTGGCAGACTATCGCATCTCCGGGTGCGGGGAAGGAGAGGACGGGCTACTCTATTTGCGACAGTATAACTTCCGGCGGTGTCCCCATGAGAGTTACGGCGGAGATTTTGTGGCCGCCGTTGGAGTCAAGCGAGTGGCCGCAGTGGTAGAGCCTGTCATCTGTGATAAGCCAGCGGTCGTGCGAAGTCTTGCGCCACCTGCGCACGTCTACATGGGAGTTCGGGAAGAGGCGATCGTGCTCGTCCATCAGCCGCCGCATGCCCTGTCCTACACCCGAGGTGTAGATGATCGCCTCGACACCGTCGCCGCGGGCATTGAGAATGTCGAGCGTGAGGGCGGACACATAAGCGTCGATGATGATGACCCGCCTGGTGGCCGCGCGGACGAGGTTCTCCAGTGCCACGCGGGCAGTGTAGAAGTCACCCTCGAAGAACACCATCTCGGCGGGCGGGGTTGAGGTGCGGATGAAGAAGTCGAGTTGCTGCTGCTGTTTGACCTGCGCGTCCTCGATGCGGGTCATGCGCTTCTCCATATTCTCCTGCAGGGCAATGAGGTGACGGTTGACTGAATATCCTTGAAGGAGATACTGCTTTATGACAGTGTTTGCCCATTGGCGGAACCGGGTTCCGATAGGATTCTTTATACGATAGCCAACAGAAATGATCACATCAAGGTTATAGTACTTGGTTCGATACTTCTTCCCATCGGACGCAGTACGTAAGGAATCCTTACACACTGATGATTCATCCAGTTCACCTTCTTTGAATATGTTCCCTATGTGAATGGTCACATTGTTGCGGGTAGTATGAAACAACTCTGTCATCTGTGCCTGAGTAAGCCAGACGGTCTCTCGCTCAAGTCTCACTTCGAGCGTTAGTGTCTCGTCCGGCTGGTAAAGGACAATCCTGGAATCACCGGTCATCGGCCGGGCATTGTTGTTCTGGTCATTGGTCATGGTTGCGTATGTTATTATCCGCAAAGTTACTACAAAAAAGTGAAATGCGGAAAGATATAGTGATAGAATTGAGTTACAAGGGTTTTGGTTGAAGTGGCGATAATCCGTGAAGCCATTACAATCCCTGCCGAAGCCAAATCCTGACGCCGCTACGTTACTTGTTCGTAACCATGCCCGAAAATGCGACAAACGGGTACGAATAGCGAAACAAGGCTCTAAGGAATAGTGAGTTATCCATAACTCATGCGAAAAATCAGGTTACGGAAAAAGATTGCGCCGTTCCTCCCCGTTTTGCGTACCAACACCGGACTCTTCACCAACTAATTTTGAAACCCAAAAATTAAGGACAATGAAGAGTACATTTTCAGTAATCTACTACCTCAAGCGTCAGGTAGTGAAAAAGGACGGGACAGTTCCCGTCATGGGACGCATCACGGTGGACGGCAGCCAGACACAGTTCAGCTGCAAACTGACTGTCGATCCGAAACTGTGGGACACCAAAGGTGGACGTGTCACGGGCAGAAGCACGGCGGCACTCGAAACGAACCGTATGCTTGACAAGATGCGGGTACGCATCAACAGGCATTATCAGGAAATCATGGAGCGTGACAACTTCGTCACGGCGGAGAAGGTGAAGAACGCCTTTCTCGGACTGGAACACCGCTACCACACGCTGATGCAGGTGTTCCGCCAGCACAACGAGGACTACGAGAAGCAGGTGGAGGCAGGCATGAAAGCCAAAGGCACGCTGCTGAAGTACCGCACCGTTTACAAGCACATGCAAGAGTTCCTCGACATCCGCTACCATGTGAAGGACATCGCCCTAAAAGAGCTTACCCCGGCTTTCATCTCCGACTTCGAGATGTTCCTGCGCACGGACAAGCACTGCTGCACCAATACCGTGTGGCTGTACGTCTGCCCGTTACGGACGATGGTATTCATCGCCATCAACAACGAGTGGCTGACGCGCGACCCGTTCCGCGAGTATGAAATCAAGAAGGAGGAAACAACACGCAGTTTCCTGACCAAAGATGAGATCCGCCTGCTGATGGAGGGGAAACTGAAAAACGCCAAACAGGAATTGTACCGCGACCTCTACCTGTTCTGCGCCTTCACGGGGCTGTCGTTCGCGGATATGCGCAACCTTACGGAAGAGAATATCCGCACCTACTTCGACGAACACGAGTGGATAAACATCAACCGCCAGAAAACGGGCGTGGTGTCCAACATCCGCCTGCTCGACATCGCCAACCGCATAATCGGCAAATACCGGGGACTGTGCGGGGACGGCAGGATATTTCCCGTTCCGCATTATAACACGTGCCTTGCCGGTATCCGTGCCGTCGCCAAGCGTTGCGGCATCACCAAGCATATCACGTGGCATCAGAGCCGCCACACGGCAGCCACGACGATATTCCTCTCCAACGGTGTTCCCATCGAAACGGTCAGCTCCATGCTCGGAC
>SAMEA104315421__coassemble_1603_pt1 | contig 10612 bp, 10 predicted proteins | sample SAMEA104315421__metabat2_low_PE_038 | metagenome-assembled genome bin SAMEA104315421 (sample SAMEA104315421) | gut metagenome | biome: Monkey gut; feature: monkey-associated habitat; material: faeces | place: China | collected 2013 | reverse complement strand
GGACATATTCCGCAAGCCACGGTTTTCACATATTCATGGAACTGAGCGGATTCACCCGCCCGTTCATAGGAAGGTAAATTTCGGATTCGGATTTTTTGCCCGCTTCGCTTTACATTATGTGGAATTTACCGAAATTATTCTTACATTTGCGACGTTTTAGACCGTTGTGTCGTTTTTTTTGGAATATTGCGCCAATTAACTTTTAGTGATTTATAGTATGAATAAATTTGTTCTTTTTGCGCTTGGAGCGCTGTTGCTGGTTTCATGCAGTACAACGAAGAATGTCGCATCAAATGCGACTGGTGCCGTTGACCAGTTCCGTTATGACATTGAGTATGTGAAGAATGCCGGTGACGGAATGTCCAATGTCAAAGTCTGGAGCTATGGCAAGTCTGTTAAAGTCGCAGAGGAAAGGTGTAAGGCAAACGCCGTCCACGGCGTGATTTTCAAAGGCTTTGCCGGTCAGGGAGCGGCACAGCCGGCCTTGGTCAAGAATGCTTCGGGCTATTCCGACAACAAAGATTTCTTCGATAACTTCTTCAACAGTGGAGACTATCTCAGGTACGTGTCTTCAGTCGTGAACGGTTCGACCGAATCCAGAAAGATCAAGAATGGAGGTTTCAAGGTTTCACAGACGATGACCGTGAATGTGAAAATGTTGCGTAGGCATCTGGAGCAGGCCGGCGTTATCAGAGGGTTGTCTTCGGGTTTTTAACTAAGTGAAAATCAGGTGACCATGAAGAGATTATTGATTCTGCTCGTTTTGTTCTGTTCCGTGCTGTGCCATGCCCAGCAACAGAATGTGAAAATCTATCTCAACAACGGCCGCATCGTGTCAGGCGGACTGCAGGAGGAAACCTCCACGACGGTTACAATCGTGAAGTCCGACGGGGTGCCGCAGACCATCAATAAGGTTGAGATCAGAAAGATTGCCGATGCCGGAGAGCCTGACATCGTTTCCATGAACAAGAGGTACGTTGACTACACCGCCAAGGAATCCGGCTTCTGGGGAGCCGTTGAGCTTGGAGGAGGCCTCAACCTGCACATCGACGGTAGATACGACTCTTCCGTCATGACAGACCTCTGTCTTACAGGAGGCTATCGCTTCAACAAGTTCATCCAGGCAGGTGTGGGCGCCGGAGTCCGTTACTATATCTCCGGCAACGACAGGGTTTATGTCCGTGACAGGAAGCCGGATCCTGACGTGAAGGTGTCCTTTCCGGTCTATGCCAACTTCCGCGGAATCTTCGTAGATGACCATGCCCGCTCGACGGTGCCGTATTGGTCTGCCAATGTGGGCTACACCATCAACGACGGTTTCAGCTTCGCCCCGACTGTCGGGTTCAGGTTCGGCTCCTTGGAAAGGAACCACTTCCTGCTCGGTGTCGGCTATTCACTTCAGTGCGTCAGTGTCCTTGACGAGGAGGCCGGATCAGGCTACAAGAACCTTGTCTTGAACGCTGTGACATTAAAGCTAGGTTATCAATTTTAGACATCTATGAGAAAATATTTGATCATCACACTCTTGGCAGTAGTCTTTGGAGGGTGTGCCACTCGTTATCAAGGCTCGACCGTAGGAGAGTCCACATTGCAGTACGTCCGTACACAGGGGGATGGCTCCATAACGGTCAGGGTCTCGACCACCGGCAGAAACTATAATGACGCCCTGTCACTTGCCGGCAAGTATGCCCTCAGGCAGGCATTGTTCAACGGTTTGCCTGTTCCCGAGGGAGGTTTCCTCGCCAAACCATTGGTGACAGAAGTGAACGCACAGGAGAAGTACCAGTACTTTTTCAACGCTTTCTTCTCAGACAATGGTGACTATAAGCGTTTTGTCAGCTCTGAGGACAAACGTTCCGGATCAGACATGCTGGCAAAGGGCAGGACCGCTGTCAGGACAGTCTCCACCGTCAGGATCCTAAGATCCGAATTGCAGAATTATCTTATTGAGAATAACATATTAAAGCCATAGTCATGAGAAGGTTGTTTTTGATTTTTGTTTTGATTACCCTCCCTGTCTTTGTTTTCGGCCAGGCCAAGAAACCGTCCCTTATGGTTGTCCCGAGTGACCTTTGGTGCAATCAGAACGGCTACATGATGGAGGAGTATAGCATGGGAGAGATGGTTCCTGTGCCGGACTACCGTAGGGCTCTTATCAGCAACACCGATCTGTTGCCTGTGATTTCCAGGATCAACGGCCTCATGGCTGACAGAGGTTTCCCTCTGAAGAATCTTGAGTCCGAGATCAAGGCGATCAACTCGAATTCCGCCGAGACTGCCGCCATAACGAGCAAGGACGGCGCTACCGTAAAGACCAGCGCCCTGGAGCAGTTGCGCCAGAGGGCAAAGGCCGACATCATCGTCCAGCTGACATGGACGGTCAATCAGACCGGGCCAAAGCGCTCCGTGACCTACACTCTTCAGGGGCTTGACTCCTACACTAACAAGGAGATCGCCACTTCCACCGGTACAGGCGAGCCGTCATTCACGGCGGAGCTTCCTGTCTTGCTGGCCGAGGCGGTCAGCAGCCACATGGACGAGTTCTGTGACAGGCTCCAGAACCATTTTGATGACCTTCTCCAGAACGGCAGGGAGATCTCCTTGAACATCAGGGTGTTCGAGAATTCCGGTGACGTTGACCTTGAGACGGAGTACGACGGCAAGGAACTGCGTGAGATCATTGAGGATTGGGTGTACGAGAACACTGTCGAGCATCGCTTCAACCTTGCCGACGACAGTGAGGTGTACATGAATTTTGATGAGGTCAGAATCCCGTTGTATGACGACAGGGGGAGGGCGATGGCGGCAAGCAACTTCGCGCGGGAACTTGAGAAGTATCTGAAGGGTGCCCCTTTCAACATCCCGATCAAAAGAGATAACGCCGGATTGGGTCTGGCGACCTTGTATTTGTTTAAATAAGCTTAATGTATGAAAAGATATTATTTATCAATCATCCTATGTGTCCTGGCGGCCTTCGCTTTGTCCGCCCAGGAACAGGATTCCCCGAAGGTGCCGATGACCGTCTCGATCTCCGAGGCGTCTTCCAACGTGCCTGTGTCTTCCTGGGATTTCCTCACGACTCGTCTCAACGCTGCCATCACCAAGAATGGAATGGGGGCTACTGACGATTTCACACAGTTCTTCCTGTCATGTACATATTCAGTGGTCGATAAGCACATCGTGCCGGGCTCTCCGACCAAGTATTTCCAGACGGTGGAGATGAATTATTTTGTGGTTGACGCATTCGCGCAGAAGATTTTCTCGAGCGTGGCGATTGAGACAAAAGGCGTTGGCAACAGCGAGGAGCAGGCGGTGACTGCCAGCATCCGGAAGATCTCTCCTTCAAACGCCGCTCTATCCTCATTCATCAAGGAGTCCAACCGTAAGATCATCAAGTACTACAACGAGCAGTACAGGAATATAATAGTAATGGCTCAGGCCTTGGCGAAGGTGTACAAGTACGAGGAGGCTCTGTTCCGCCTGTCCACCGTCCCGGAAGCCTGCTCCGGCTTCGAGGAGGTGATGGAGGTGGCTGTGGGAATATACCAGAAGTACCTTGACGACAAGGCCAACAAGGCGCTTGCCAGGGCCATGGCCATCTGGAATGCGGGACAGGATTCCTATGCGGCCGCCGAGGCCGGCGAGTATCTCGCCGAGATCCTTCCTGACGCGACGTGCTACCCTCAGGCGGTGGCTCTTAGCAATGAGATAAAGGCCAGGATCAAGAGTGACATCGATTACTATAGGAAGCGTGAGGAAGTCCGCGAGGACCGCGCCTATAAGCTGGACACAGAGAAAGTAAAGGCTTGGAAAGCTGTCGGTGTGGCCTATGGCAATAACCAGAAATCGGTTTACTATCACAGAACATTGTACTGATTCGTATGTTGCTTAAAAAGACTTGCCTTTTGGCAGCGGCTGCCTTTTTGGCCCTATGCCCTGCTTTCGCCCAGGAAGCGGCCACCTCTGACGAGGGCGGCAACGGTGAATTGACAAAATACCGCCGCTCATCGCTGTACTCAGTGCTTGTAAAACATTCGGACTTTCCATATTCGGCTGAGATTGAATCGGCTTTCATGGTCATGCCTATCCCTGACAAATTCAATGACCACAACATTGACCTGCGGTCGTTCGAGTCTTCCGCCGTCAAAATGAAGAAGAAAGGCAGAGGCAAGACTGAACGGAACAAGAAGGACATCGCCCGCTTCATGTCGCAGAATCAGATTGCTAAGGCATTGGTGGCCAGATGGTTTGACAGGAATCCTGAAACGGGTGGCTTCGGCATGGATCTCATTCAGTCAAGAGGTTTCTATGACGCCTCCCAACTGGACATCTCCACAGCCAGGGAGTCATCGCGCGGAATGTCGGCGCTCGGTGACGCAGGCGAGCAACTGATCGGTAACACTTTCTTGATATTCAATGACATCACCTTTGTAGACAAGGGAGAGAGATCATCCAATGTCTCAGGTTTCCTTTCATTGGCAGGCAGTCTTATGAGCGAGCTGTCGGGAGATTCGTCCTATCAGACGGTGGGAGATCTCGCTGCCGGCGCGGCGAATGAGATCGATGGATTCAGGGTGAACATCACGACCTATCTGTACAGGCTTGTCTGGAATGACGAGGTTGCCGCGACCTTCTATCAGAACTACTGGTTCGGAGGTGAGGAAGATAACCCCGAGAGAAGGTCTGCCTTTGATGCAAGCGACATCTTCACGGTTGACTATGTGGGCGAGACAACGACTTCCGCCGCCAATCTTGCCTCGAAGAGTTTCTCAAGCAAGTCGAAAGGCGCGCAGATGCTCAAGGTCTGCACCCGTGCCGTGGACAAGGCTATTGTAGAGCTGCAGCGGGAATATGACGAGTTCAAGGTAAACGTCCCGATCTACAGGATTTCGGAGGATGGCAAGACCGTTGATGTCCAGATCGGACTCAAGGAAGGCATCAATGAGAAGTCCCGTTTTGAGGTCTTGATGCCTGTCGAGGATGAGGACGGCAACATGCAGTATGAGAAGATCGGCATGATCCAGCCTGAGAAAGGCAAGATCTGGGACAATCGCTTCGGCGCCTTGGAGGAGGCCCGGGAGGCCGCGTCCGAGGATGGCTCCAAGTCCAAGGATGAGGATGCCGCCGATCTGGAGTCTGCCATGCTTACCGCCTCCACCTTCAAGGTCACCAGCGGTGCCGGCAAGATAGTTCCTGGCTGTTTAGTCCGTGAGGTGACGATCAAGAGATGCTCCTGACAAGGTTCCTTTGCCCGGTCGCCGAGTCTGCCGACGTGTCCTTCGCCTGCGGAGGTGACAATTTGTCAGTCCGGAAGACTTGGAACATAATTTGACTATCCCTTAACCGGCCTCGCCAATGGTGAGGTCGGTTTTTATGTAACATGAAAAAAATAAGTTGCCTCAGATTAAGAGAATATTTTCGAGGATAGATCTATTTTCGAAGAAGGAGTGTGCCGGTGGCACATGACTGATGAGAAAAGAGATATAGACCGAAAAGATTCCTTAAGATGATGCAGGTTATTTTTTGAAGGTTACTATATTCGTAAAATTTAAAAAAGGAAAGATATTATGGCAGCAAAAAGCAACAAAGGACAGATTGGAGTGACGACTGAGAACATATTCCCGGTCATCAAGCAGTTCCTCTATTCGGATCACGAGATTTTCCTGAGGGAGCTGGTCGCGAACGCGGTGGACGCTTCGCAGAAGATGAAGGCCATCGCCTCGAACGGAGACTTCAAGGGCGAGCTTGGTGAGCTTAAGGTGCGCGTCGAGCTTGACGAGAAGGCCAAGACGTTGAGGATCATTGATTCCGGTATCGGTATGACTGATGAGGAAATCGACAGGTACATCAATCAGATCGCGTTCTCTTCCGCCGGTGAGTTCCTCCAGAAGTACAAGGATCAGAACATCATCGGCCATTTCGGCCTGGGCTTCTACTCGGCCTTCATGGTCGCGAAGAAAGTGACTATCGAGTCTCTTTCCTGGAAAAAGGGAGCAAGCGGGGTCATCTGGACCTGCGAAGGCAATCCTGAGTTCGAGATGGGGTCTTGCGACAAGGCTGAGAGAGGCACCGTCATCACACTTTACCTTGACGACGAGGCCGCCAAGGACTACGGCACAAAAGGCAAGATCCAGCAGCTACTAGACAAGTACTGCAAGTTCATGCCGGTTCCGGTCGTCTTCGGCAAGGAACAGGAATGGAAGGACGGCAAATATGTCGACACCGACAAGGACAACGTCATCAACAAGATCGAGCCTCTGTGGACCCGCAAACCTTCCGAACTGAAGGAGGAGGACTATATGAAGTTCTACCGGGATCTCTACCCGATGAAGGAGGATCCTCTGTTCTACATCCACCTGAATGTTGACTATCCGTTCAACCTCACCGGCATCCTCTACTTCCCTAAGATCAAGGACAGGATGGCGATCGAGAAGAACAACATCCAGCTTTACTGCAACCAGATGTTCGTCACCGACCACGTGGACAACATCGTCCCTGACTTCCTGACGCTTCTGCATGGTGTCATCGACTCTCCGGACATTCCTCTTAACGTCTCCAGAAGCTACCTGCAGGCCGACGAGAATGTCAAGAAGATCTCGACCTACATCACCAAGAAGGTGGCCGACAGACTGGAGGAGATATTCAAGAACGAGCGTGACGCTTGGGAAAAAAAGTGGGACAACCTCAAACTGTTCATTGAATATGGCATGCTCTCCGACGAGAAGTTCTGCGAGAGGGCTCTGAAGTTCGCCCTGTTCAAGAACACGGACGGCAAGTATTTCTCTCTGGAGGACTACCGCAAGGCCATCGCCGAGAATCAGACCGACAAGGACAAGAAGGTCGTTTACCTCTATGCAACCGACACTGACGAGCAGTACGCTTTCATCGAGGCGGCGAAGAACAAAGGGTATGATGTGCTTCTGATGGACTGCGAGCTTGACTCCCACTATGTCAATCTGTTGGAGCAGAAGATCCCTGACACAAGGTTCGCCCGTGTGGATTCAGACACGATAGACAACCTCATCCCAAAGAGTGAGAAGGTCAAGCCGGAAATGGCACAGGCCGACAAGGATGACCTCAGCGCGATGTTCAAGGCCGTCCTGCCGAAGGACAACGACTACTTCGTGGAGGCCGATAACCTTGGCGAGAGCGCCGCGCCGGTGATCATCACCCGTAACGAGTTCATGAGGCGTTACCGCGAGATGAGCGCGATGGGAGGCGGAATGAACTTCTACGGGAATATGCCGGAGTCGTTCAACATCACCGTGAACCTTGAGAATCCGGTCATGGCCGGAATAGTCACCGAGGCCAAATCCAAGATCACTCCGATGCAGGAACTTCCTGCCGAGCCTGGCAAGGACGCTTCCGAGGACGAGAAGAAGAGAATCAACGACGAGCGTCAGGCCATCAAGGATGCCCATCAGGCTGTGGTTGATGAATATGCCGCCGGCAACGACATCCTCAAGCAGGTGATCGACCTCGCCCTGCTCTCCAACGGCCTCCTGAAAGGCAAAGCCCTTTCCGACTTTATCGCCCGCAGCGAGAAGGTCATCGCCGACGCCTGCCGCAAATAATGGTGAATGAATATGTTCGCTCCTGATATCAGGCGATAATGCCGCAGGGGTGAGGACAAGAGAAATCCCATTCCAGAATTTTTCACGTTACAAAAATTCTGGAGTGGGATTTCTCTTGTCTTGTTATGTCTCTGCCGGACACAGACCCAGCCGAGGAACATGGTCACTGAGCTTGCCGAAGAGTGACCTGTGTGGGTGTTGTGCAGTTCTTGTGGTGGTCAATGCGTTGATTAAGAGTGGATTAATAGTCTCTCCTCTCATGTGGTGCAGATAGGAGGACACATGCTCTATTTGCTGATAATCAAAGATATATCCTCCACGACAATCGAGTGCTGTACTTTGTTGCCTGTCTCTTGCATATAACTCATACGATGAATAAGGTTGCTAGAAAGGTTGATATGTCGTATTTTAGTTGTATATTCGTCACGTTTGGTCACTTAACAAGCGTTAGAAATTTTTAAAGGTTTACTTAAGCGGAATTCAGAATTGGTCTGAGGTTCTTCTATGATTGCTGCTGATATGACTCTTCGCGTTTTATACAACTATATTCTGGTGCTTCTGGGGATCCGCAGACTGATGCCCAGGGACATTGTCAATCGTGTCGTGATCAGAGAATGTGGAGAGCCAATGGTTGGCTTGCCTGAGGAAGACATCATTGTGGCTCCGGACGTGGTGCCTTACGGAAGGGCGCAGGTCATAGAGAAACTTGCTGTTGTGTCTCGGAAACTTGAGACGCTTGGCCTCAGACTCCAGATTTTTGAGCTATACCGTCCGGCCGAAAAACAAGCTGGAAGACGCAAGGATTGCCGTGCATGGATAGTGGCAGAGCATCCCGATTATTCCGAGCAACAAGTGGAATCCACTCTGAACAAGATGATCGCCGGCATCGGCGGTGGCCATCAAAGCGGCGGAGCTGTCGATTTGACATTGTGCGATCAGGAAGGCCGCCCTCTGGACATGGGGACCGGCTATCTGGAACATAATGGCTCGACAGCGACTGACAGCAAGCATATTACCTCGGAGCAGCGAAAGAACCGCAAAATCCTCTTGACCGTGATGGAAGAAACTGGCTTCGTGAACTATCCTGCCGAATGGTGGCATTTCGCCTACGGCGACCGGATGTGGGCCTCCTACAAGCACAAGCGTCACGCCATTTATGGTAACGTGACATTCACGAACCCTCATCAGGCCTATTGAGGTATTGTCACTCGGAACGTCTTTCGAAATTTATCCTCAATTTCTATTTGGTTTTAACGATTTATTTCCTAAATTTGAATTCCTGTGAAATAAACTGGGCCAATAACTGTTTGCGCTCAAATGATACTATTTGCGGCAGGCGGACAGGCGTCGGCGCGACCAATCATGAAGAGAAAAATTATGAGTGATAGAATATTCCTTTTAGGCGGCCATGACCTTGAGATGCAGGCTATTCGGGAACTGCTTGATGAGTTGAGGATCCGCTATGCCGATAAAAACTTGGTTGGGGTAACGCTCTTCTGAGCGAATACAGTGACATTCTTGATGAATATGTGGGCAAGCCATATTGCACCATCTACGGAATCGAGTTGAAAGAGGACGTGCCGCCCCCTCCAATTATGTCAGGATTGACCATCACAATGACTTCATCGACAGACCTTCGTCCATTGAGCAGGTTCTGTCTGTTTTGAATATCACCCCGGACCGTCACCAACAATTGGTAGGTGCCAACGACGCAAGGTATATCCCCGGAATGCTGGCACTCGGCGCGACACGTCAGGAGGTGGATGAGATCCGTTTCCATCATATTGGATTGCGAAGTGATGTACGTTCTGTTACTCCACCTTGACTCTATTCACACATGTGCAACAGTCACAATTGGATATTTTTTGACACTATGGTCTCCTCGGCTTTGTTGCAAGTTAAATGTTTTTTACTATAACATTAATTATCATCTGTTCACTTTTAATTCTATTGCTATGCTTGAAAAAGAACTTGGAACACATAACTATCAGACCATTCATGAAAATTTATTGGAGGTGTCCAAGAGTAAATTATCGGTGACTTGTGTACTTTCATTCTGCCATATCAAAGCCATTCTCTTTTAAATCTATATTATCTTGACAAATGATTGGCTTTTTTTGCGGGAGTGTCGGGACGAACATCATCCTTTAGGAATATTTGCGTAAGTTTGTGGAAAATACTGATTAACAGTCAACATTTTAACCACAATGAAACCACGCAGAATCATTTCGCTCGCGCTGTCCCTCATCGCCATCACAGGGTGTTGCGGCCAAGATTGGAAACAGAACTCTGACGGAATCATTGTCCGGGTGGCTGACAGGAATGCTGACTTTATATAAAACGAACTTAACAAATAGACAACAAGAATCACTGTCCGGGTGGCTGAAAGGAAGGCTGACGGGCCGGCGTTGGTCCGGCTTCAAGTTAAAGGCGGCAATCTTGTAAGAGTCACCGCCACGCCTGAGACTCGGTTCGCGGACAGGAAAAATCTCCACCTTTGACAACACCGGCAAGGTCACCCCGGGCCTCGACGAATGGCGTGAGCTCCAGACCCGCTGGCACCAGTTCGGCACCTTCGTGCCGCTGTTCCGCACCCACGGACAATGGCCGAGAAGAGAGATCTGGATTATAGCCCCGGAGGGTGCGCCTACATATTCAAGCATCCTTTATTACATGAAGTTGCGTTACCGTTTTGATGCCGTACCTCTATTCCTTGGCCGGAGCCGTGCATTTTGAGGACTACACCATGCTCCGCGGCTTTCCGATGGACTTCCCGACCGACCGCAATGTGGCAGACATCAGCGACCAGTGGATGTTGGGTCCGGCCCTGATGCCTTGCCCTGTCTCTGAATATAAGTCCCGCTACCGCAGCGTCTATTTCCCTCAGTGCGAAGGCTGGTACGATTTCTACACCGGCCGGCCGCTGAGCCTGTCGAGTGACCTCTTCGGTAACAATATCCCCCATGTCCGTTGCCGCAGAACTCCACTTAGTAACATGAAAAAAATAAGTTGCCTCAGATTAAGAGAATATTTTCGAG
>SAMEA104315421__coassemble_1549_pt1 | contig 10993 bp, 6 predicted proteins | sample SAMEA104315421__metabat2_low_PE_038 | metagenome-assembled genome bin SAMEA104315421 (sample SAMEA104315421) | gut metagenome | biome: Monkey gut; feature: monkey-associated habitat; material: faeces | place: China | collected 2013 | reverse complement strand
GGATGCCGATTTGTGGCATGTGTAAGATTGCCGTATGGGGCATTCGGGATGCCGATTTGTGGCATGTGTAAGATTGCCGTATGGGGCATTCGGGATGCCGAATAATTTGAGTAAATTTGTAGGTTGTACGGTTCGTTGGGCGGACGGGTTGTACGGTTCGTTGGGCGGACGGGTTGTACGGCAATGAAAAGACAATGGAAATATAAATAAATTAAGATATTATGGCACAGGATTACAACGAGAACGCCAGGAAATGGCTGGAAGGGGATTTCGATCAGGAAACCAAGATGAAGGTGCTGGAACTGCGGAACAATGATCCGGCAGGGTTCGAGGACGCTTTCTACAAGACTTTGGAATTCGGCACCGGTGGCCTGAGGGGTATCATGGGGGTCGGGACCAACAGGATGAACAAATATACCGTCGGGATGGCTACCCAGGGGCTGGCCAACTATATTCTTAAGAAGGTGTCCGGGGATGACATCCGCGTCTGCATTTCCTACGACAGCCGCAACAACTCCAAAATGTTCGCCAAGATCGCCGCTGACATATTCAGCGCCAACGGATTGCACGTGTTCATATTCGATAACCTGCGCCCTACGCCGGAGTTGAGCTATTCCATCCGCAAGATGGGCGCGGTCGCTGGTGTGATGGTCACGGCCTCGCACAATCCTAAGGAATATAACGGGTACAAGGTCTATTGGTCTGACGGGGCGCAGATCACCGCGCCGGTAGACCGGGAGATCATCGACGAGGTAAACAGGATCACTGACCCTTCCCAAGTGATGTTCGAGAAAAGGGAGCATTGCGGAGAGGTAGAGCTGATGGGCAAGGCTATGGACGATGCTTACATCTCTGACATTCTTTCTCTTACCCTCAGCCCTGAAGCCCGCGAGAAGCACAAGGACTTGAAGATTGTCTATACCCCGCTTCACGGAGCCGGGGTCCGCATCGTGCCTGAGGCTTTGAAACGCCTTGGCTTCGAGAATGTTATCCACGTGCCGGATCAGGATGTGAGTGATGGCGACTTCCCGACAGTTGTCTCTCCGAATCCTGAGGAGCCGGCTGCAATGAAAATGGCTCTTGAGATGGCCGACAAGAAGGGTGCGGACATCGTGATGGCCTCTGACCCTGACGCTGACCGCCTCGGAATCGCGGTTCGTGACAACGACGGCAAGATGGTTCAACTGAACGGCAACCAGACGGGCTCCATTCTGACATATTACATTCTTACCCGTTGGAAGGAACTCGGCAAGCTGGATTCCACAAAGTACATCGCCAAGACCATCGTCACGACTGAGCTGATCGCCGAGATCGGCCGCAGTTTCGGCGTGAGGTGCTACGACGTGCTGACAGGATTCAAGTACATCGAGGAAATCGTGCGTGAGAACGAGGGCAAGGGCGAGTTCATCTGCGGCGGCGAGGAGAGCTACGGGTTCAATGTCGGCGAGTTTGTTCGCGACAAGGATGCTCCGGTTGCCTGCATAATGGTCGCCGAGTGCGCCGCCTGGGCCGCCGATCAGGGACTGACCCTCTATCAGCTGCTCCAAAGGATTTATTCTGAATATGGCTACCGCAAGGAGTCGCTGGTGTCTTTGGTCCGCAAGGGCAAGAGCGGAGCCGAGGAGATCCAGAAGATTATGGCAGACCTGAGGCAGAACCCTCCGGCAGAGATTGTCGGCTCGAAGGTCATCAAGGTCATCGACTACAACGAGCCGGAGAAGACCGGACTTCAGAAGTCGAACGTACTCCAGTTCTTCAACGAGGCCGGCGACATCGTCTCTGTCCGTCCTTCCGGAACCGAGCCGAAGATCAAGTTCTACTTCGGAGCCAAGGGGCCGGACGCTGATGCAAAACTTAAGGCTCTTGAGGCTCAGTTCATCAGTTAGGCGACTTTTTTGGCGATATGCCAGCCCGGTCACTGAGCGTGCCAGAATGAGACCTTGAAAAGTCGTGGCACCTATTGTCTTGATAATGGTGTTAATAGATGTTTACCTATAGTGGAAATGAATCATAGGTGATAACGTAAAGATTTTATGCTCAATAATTTATCTGCCACGGGGAAATTCACTATCCGTGATGCCCGGCCGTCAGACGGCGAGTTCATCGCAAGAAATGTCCTTGCGGCGATGGGGTATGAGGTTTTCAATGTGGATGCCGACTCTGCGATCGAGTTCGGCTCCACATCTTTGAATGTCAAGGATGCCGTCAAGCTCGTCGGAGAGATTTGCGCCAGACCCGACACGTTATATTCATACGCCAGAACGAGGGTCGCATGCGTGGAAGGCAATGCAGTGGGATCGCTGACGGCATATTCAGGAGATGACTATCTGTCGCTGCGCGAGCTGACGTGGGGACTCCTGAACTCTATGTTCGAGGGTGCCGCTCCGTCAGAGGATGAAGATCCGACGCGGTCTGCGGCTTGTTTTCCGTCCGTAGAAGTCTCAAATGGTATGCGTGATCATGAAAGCGCGGGGGAGGACATCCTTGTTACGGAGCCGGAGTGTCTGCCCGGCGAGTTCTATCTCGACAGTATGGCTGTACTCCCCGAGTTCCGCCGGATGACCTTTGAATATGCCGGCGCGACCGACCGCATAGGCCACCTGCTGATGCTCGACTGCATCGAGGAGGGCCGCAGGAAAGGCTTTCCACGCATCAGCCTGATCGTTGACAAGTCCAAGCCCCGCCTCTTCACCTACTATTCCGCCCTTGGCTTCCGCCCCGACGGAGAGATCCTCTTTTTCGGCCATCTTTATGACCGGATGATCAAGGAGTTAGACTGAGAAATGAATGGTGGTCGGCAATTGTTGATTGCCGGAGGGGTGGAGTCCTATTGATTGATTGGAGGAGACTGTCTTAAAAGTAAAAGTACCCCCTGCGAGGATTGAGAATTCGTTGTCGCCCCTGTAGTGGGGTACAGACTTTTCAACTCTCGCCGAGACTTTTCAGACAGTCTGGAGGGGTGGAGTCCTATTGATTGATTATGAGGGAATTGTGCTATCCTGCTATCTCGAATTAGAGGGCAGAATTTTGTAATTTGTTAATAATGAGATATTTGGTAATAATGTCTCGAGAGTGGCTCAAAAAAGGGAAGAACATGCTCAAAAAAAAGGGAAGTACCGTATGTACTTCCCTTTTTTGAGCCACTCATCAGGCTCGAACTGACGACCTGCGCGTTACGAATGCGCTGCTCTACCGACTGAGCTAAAGTGGCTTGCTGCATTTCTCGTGGAAATGGACTACAAAGATAAGTAAAAATTTTTAACTTTGCACCATGTATTCAGACATTATCATCATTGGTGGCGGAGCGGCAGGACTTATGGCCGCTTACGGTGCCACGAAGGCTCTTCCGCTTGGAAGTTCGGCACGCATTACGGTTCTGGAGAAGATGCCACGTCCGGGCAGGAAGATATTGTTCACGGGCAAGGGACGCTGCAACTTCACGAACCTCAAGGACTGGTACGAGTTCTCGCAGCATATTCGCACTAATCCTAATTTCGTGAAGCCGGCGTTCTATAACTTCACTCCGGAAAATACCATTGATTTCCTTGAAAGCAACGGTTTGGAGACCGTTGTCGAGAGGGGAGACAGGGCCTTCCCATATTCACACAGGGCATCCGATGTGCTGGACACCATCGTTGAGGTGGTGCTGCGCCATGGGGTGACACTGCTTACGGATCGTGAGGTGACAGACATCCTGCCGGGATTTTCGATCCGATGCGCTGATGGTGAGACGTTTGAATGCTCGAAGCTGATCATCGCGACCGGAGGGCTTTCCTATCCAGGAACCGGCTCGACCGGTGACGGTTACAAATGGGCTAAGTTTTTCGGCCACAATGTCACACCTTGTTTTCCGTCTCTGACAGCCCTCGTTCCTAAGGGTTATAAAATTATCGACAGACCGGAGACAGACCTGAAGGGACATATTCACAGGGAGACTCCGATGACTGGAAGTGGAGAGGCGCTGAAGGGCGTCAAATTGAAGAATATCAGCCTTACCGTCACGTTTGACGGCTCGAAGTCCGAGACGGAGTTCGGAGACGTGGACTTCACTGACGGAGGAATTGAGGGACCGATCGGATTTCAGGTCAGCCGCAAGTGCGTGAAAGCCTTGATGAATGGTGGTAAGGTGGCGTTTTCGCTTGATCTGAAGCCAGGTGTCTCACTGGAAGAACTGACAGACAGGATCAAGACTCTGTGGAACGAGATCAAGAACGACCCCCGCACCCGCCAATGGAAGGATGGACGCGGGCTGAACGGCAAGGAGATGTATAGAATCCTGCTCGGCAAACTGATGCCGTGGGAACTGATCCCGGGATTTCAGGCGTGGAATCCTGACATCATGAAGATTGATCTTAAGAAGTCTGAATATGCTGACGGGCGCTCAGGCGCTTCTACGGGTCCGGCGTCCCGTTATGCCAATCTGTCGAATCGTTATGACAGGTCGCAGAGTTGGTCGAAAGGCCCGAACCATCGTTCCAACCGTCAGCCAAGACGTTATTACGACATTGATCTTGATCTGTTGGCCAAGACATTGAAGGACTGGAAGTTCGAGATAATCGGTTTTGTGGGTTACGAGCGTTGTGTCATCACTGCCGGTGGCATCTCGACCGACGAGGTGATGCCGAAGACGATGGAGTCTCGTCTCAAACCTGGCCTCTACCTTTGCGGTGAGGTTCTTGACATGGACTGCGACACCGGCGGCTACAATCTCCAGTGCGCCTTCTCCACCGGCTACCTTGCCGGCGAGTCCGCGGCCAAGTCTCTGAATATTCCTGGACAGTATTAGGTCCCGATGATAGTGCGTTCCCCTAATTTTTTCGCCGTGGAGGCTAACTTCTTATTAATCAGTTAAAAGCCATACTTTCCTCCCCGTTGGAACGGACAGGAGGAGGGTGTGCTATATATTTGATAATAAATGTATTATCCTCCATGCCGTTGGCCCCAGCTCCCCTCCCCGGGCTGTCTGAAAAGTCTCGGCGAGAGTAGAAAAGTCTGTACCCCTATACAGGGGCTACAACTAATTTTCAATCCTCACTGGGGGTACTTTTACTTTTAAGACAGTCTCCCTCGCCGGCGGCAAAAATACCTTACACACAGAGCCTGTATGTCAGGCAGTCTTGTCTTCACGGCTAATAAACTCCGGAGCCGAGCATCTCGTCATCTGAGGAGTACCAGGCGGCGAACTGGCCGTCTGAGATGCCGCGCTGAGGAGTGTCGAAGAGTATGAATATGCCGGCGGGCCTCTTGATCAGGAACGCGTCCTGGAGAGGCTGGCGGTAACGGATGCGGACCCGGTAGCGGCGGATCTCACCGTCCGCCATCGCAAGGTCTGTCCTGATCCAATGAATATCTTGTGGCGCGATCCGTAGGCAGCAGCGTGACAGTCCCTTGTGAGTGTGGCTCTCCCCGACGTAGATGATGTTCCGCGGAACATCCGTGGCGATCACAAAGATGGAGTCCTTGTGTCCTCCGATGTTGAGGCCTTTCCGCTGGCCGATCGTGTAGAACTGCGCGCCGTCGTGCCGTCCGACAATCTTTCCGAACGGATTCTCCTTGTATCGGGTCTTCTTGATGTGCTTTTTCCCGGCTCTGTAGGTTTCGGTCTCGAACTTGATGTCGTCGTACCAGATTGGTTCCGACAATCTCATCAGATCCTCATCGCTCAATTCCGCGATCTTGTTCACATCGAACTCGTTCCGATGTGATAACCGTTCGGTTGGAGTGGAAGTGGCTCCGGACCCGTGGCCGCCCGTGGCCTCGTGAACGTGTGGATCGCCGCAGGCGAGACGGGATTGAGAGGGAAGCGCGGAAGCTTCGGAGCCATATTCACTCCAATCGGTCTTTCCCGTAGATTTGGTCACTTCGACAGGTTCAGTGACCGAAAGAGATTGTGGTTGCTGAACTTGCGGGGCACTGAGCTTGTCGGAGTGTCGAGGCGTAGCAGGTTCAGTGACCGGACTGTTATTGTCAGCGACCCGCCGGTTGTTGAACGGTTTCCCGCCGGAATCCTCGGAGGTATATTCAGTGATCATCATCGGCTCGCCGGGAGTCTCCAGCAGTGAGGCGAGGGTGTCGTGGACGAAGCGATACTGCTCACTTTGAGCGTAGTAGGCATCATAAACCTCCACCACGTTCCCCTCCGCGGGCTTGAGTTTCTGCTGGAGGAATGTAGGAAGGTCAACCTTGCCGACGAAGCATATTCCTTGGGAATCCTTCTTGTCGGCTGACGGCAGATCCGCCTCACGAGCGATCTCTCTGACCTCCGGCTTGGTAAGGTTCCCGATAGGGAAGAGCGCCTTGCCGAGCTGCTCCTGAGTGAGCTGGCAAAGGAAATAACTCTGATCCTTGTTCGGATCCACTCCTTCCAGAATCCTCCACTGAGGCAGTCCGTCAATCACAACCTGCTTTCCCTCGGCGTCCATCAGCGGAGCCCTGCGGCAATAGTGCCCTGTCGCCACCATGTCGGCTCCGAGTTTCTGAGCGGCCTTGAGGAAAGCGTCGAACTTGATCTCGCGGTTGCACAGCACGTCCGGGTTCGGGGTGCGGCCGGCGGAATATTCATTGAACATGTAGTCCACCACCCTCTGGCGGTACTCCTTTGAGAGATCGACAAAATAGAACGGGATGCCGATCTTCCGCGCGACCAATTCCGCCACGAAGCGATCCTCCTCCCATTCGCAGTCGCCGTGCAGCGTCGCGTCCGCGTCGTGCCAGTTCTGCATGAACATGGCAAACACGTCATAACCCTGCCGCTTCAGCAGCAGAGCGGCGACACTGGAGTCAACTCCTCCCGAGAGGCCTACACAGATTTTCATAAAGTAACCTCATCTCCGGCAAGCCGGCGGCCGCTTGCCAATAAACGCTTGCCCGTTAAAAAAAAGTGACTGCCCGCCATGGGTCACCTGCGATGCCTTCGCAGCAAGCGGTGGAATGCCCTCGCGCAAAGGTGAGTGCAAATTTACTCAAATGCTTGAATATGCACAATTTTTGCTAACTTTGAAAACTTATGTATAAAGACCACTGAATATGAGAACAGTAAAACTGGACATCAACTATACTGAATATTCCTCCATCGATGAGATGGAACCTCAAGACATAGAACTCGTGAATGCCGCGATCGAGGCGCGGAGGGGTTCTTACGCACCGTATTCCACATTCAATGTCGGAGCCGCTCTTCGTCTGGAAGACGGCACAATCGTGAAGGGTGCCAATCAGGAGAACGCGGCCTATCCGTCGGGACTTTGCGCCGAGAGGACCGCGATGTTCGCCGCCAGCGCCAACAACCCGGGCAAGGCTATGCTTTCACTCGCTATTGTCGGTGGCTTCAACGGCACGCTGAGCGAGACTCCATGCTCGCCTTGCGGCGCATGCCGTCAGGTGATGGCCGAGTACCAGACTTTGTCCGGCCAGGCGATGAGCGTGATCATGTACGGAACGAAGAAAACGTGGAAATTTGACAAAGTGGACGACATCCTGCCATTCATTTTTGACAGTTTCAACGAAAAGTAGTATATTTGCAGTCAGGGAAAGTCGTACACGACCAGCTCCCTCTGAATTCCCCCAGGGCCGGAAGGCAGCAAGGGTAGGAGGTCGTAGCGGTGCGATGTACTAAGCTTTCCCTTTTTTTGTGCTCTTTTTTGAATATCCCGGATCCCGCTCCCGGCGCTTCGGCGGGCTCAGTTATCGGCGAACCCAGTAGCCGACAGGCTCCTGGAAGGAGCAGGCTCGGCGGCTGGCCGGGTCGGAGAGTCTGTTGTCGAAGTACCGAACCGAGGAAGGTTTAGATCACGCGCATCTTGGCGTATTTCAGGAGCAGGAGTTTCTCGCCGTAGGAGTCGAAGGCGATCCTGGCCTTGAGGTCGGGGGCGGCGCCGGTGATCTCAAGGATTTTGCCTGGACCGAAACGGTTGTGCTCGATCCGCTGGCCGGTCTTGAAGTCGGTCATCGGAGCCGGGACAAAGTCGGCGTCGGAGATCTTCGGAGGGAGAGGACGGTTGCGCAGGGCCTCGATCCTGGAGGCTGTCGGGTTGGCCGCAGAGGTCTGCTTGCTCTCGTACCTGACACTGCCGGAAGAACCGTAGGGATTGCCTCCGCCCATTCCGAATCTGTTGGCAGGGCGGCCATTGCCTCCGGAGTACCTGCCTGAGCCTGTGCCATGGCTGCCGCCGAGCCTTCCTGAACCTCCGCCGTAATCGCCGCCGAGCCTGCCTGAACCTCCGCCGTAATTACCTCCGGAGTACCTGCCTGAACCTCCGCCTGAGAAGCGGTCGGAGCCATGACCGGAACCGAATCCGCGCGAGCCGAAGCCACCGAAGCCAGGGAAGTCGTCATCGGTGGTGGAATCCGCGAAGTCGTCATTCCTCAGAGGATTGGCGACATATTCAGAATCAATCTCTTTGATGAAGCGGCTCGGGGAGTTGGACTCGTGCTTGCCGTTGCGCATCCTGGTGTTGGCGAACGAGAGGCAGACGGCCTTCTTGGCGCGCGTCATCGCAACGTAGAAAAGGCGGCGCTCCTCCTCGATGTCGGCAGGGGAGGCCAGCATGCCTCCGGTCGGGAACAGATTCTCCTCCAGGCCGGCCACATAGACATAGGGGAACTCAAGACCTTTGGCCGAGTGCACCGTCATAAGGGCGATCTTGTTGTTGGTGTCCTCCTCGTCCTCCACGTCCACATTGGAAAGCAGGGAGATGTTCTCCAGGAAATCTCCCAACGTGAACACAGGGTAACTGACCTCCGTGTCCTCCTCGGCCTCTCCCTCGACGATGAGGTCGCGGAGATATTCATCCCTCCTTTCCTCGATGAAATGGGTGACACTGTTGATGAGTTCCTCGATGTTGGAGGCCCTGGACTGAGCCTCGATGGACGGGTCGTTCTTGTGGAAGGCGTACAGGCCGCAGGCGTTGGAGATGCCCGTGGCAAGCTCGTCGGCGTTGGTCGAGGCCACCTTCGACGCGAATCCGTCGATCATCTCACAGAATGAGCGTATCTTCGCGACGGCGGCCTGCTTTAGGCCGAACTCGGCGAACCTTTCTGAATATGCCGCCTTGAACAGCGAGCATTTCAGGTCGAAAGCCAAGGCTCCCAGGGCGTTGAGTGATGTCTCGCCGATGCCCCTGGACGGGGTGTTCACTATCCTCTTGAAGGACTCGTCGTCGTTGACGTTCACGACCAGTTTCAGGTAGGCCATCATGTCCTTGACCTCGGCTCTGTCGAAGAAGGAGTTGCCGGAGTAGATCATGTAGGGAAGGTTCCTCTTCCTCAAAGCCTCCTCCAAGGCCCTTGACTGGGAGTTCGTCCTGTAGAGAATGGCGAAATCCTGGTACCGGGCATGGTCGGACTGCATCCTCTCCACAATCCCGGAGGCGATGGCGACGGCCTCGTCCTGCTCCGACCAGCTTTTCAGCAGTCGGATCTTCTCACCTTCCTCGCCGACGGCCACACATGTTTTCGGGATTCTGTTCTCATTCTTGGCTATCAATGAGTTGGCGGCGTTCACGATGTTGGCCGTCGAGCGATAGTTCCTCTCAAGACGGAAGATCTGACTCTCGGGGAAGTCCTTTTTGAAATTAAGAATATTCTCGATCTTGGCCCCGCGGAAGGCGTAGATGGACTGCGAGTCGTCACCGACCACACAGAGGTTCCGGTGCCTCTCGGTCAACTTCTTCAGGATCAGGTACTGGGCGAAGTTCGTGTCCTGATACTCGTCCACGAGAATGTAGTCAAAGCGGGCGGCGATGGCCTCCTTCGCCTCGGGAAAGTCCCGAAGCAGGATGTTCATGTTCAGTAATATGTCGTCGAAGTCCATCACTCCCGAGTTCTTGCACTTCTCGGCGTAGCGGGAGTAGATGTCGCATATTCTTGGCTTGCGTGCGTGGGTGTCGTTGATGATCGCCTGCTGGTTGTTCCGATAGGCGGTGGCAGTGATGAGGTTGTTCTTGGCCATTGATATTCTTGAAAGGACATCCTTCGGCTTGTAAACCTTGTCATCCAGCCCGAGTTCCTTTATGCAGGCCTTTATGCCGCTCACCGAATCGCTGGTGTCGTAGATGGTGAAAGTGGAAGGGTAGCCGAGCAAGGCGGCATATTCCCTTAGAAATCTTATGAATATGGAGTGGAAAGTCCCCATGTAGAGCCTTCTGGCCTTCCTTTCCCCGACCATCACGGCGATTCTTTCCTTCATCTCGCTGGCCGCCTTCTTCGTGAAGGTCAATGCCATGATCCTCGCCGGATCACATCCCCTCTCAAGAATGTAGGCGATCCTGCTCGTCAACACCCTTGTCTTCCCGGATCCCGCACCAGCCACAATAAGCACCGGTCCGTCCACACTGCCGACCGCCTTCTTCTGCTCGGCGTTCAGCCCTTCAAAAATAGCGCTTTCTTTCTTTTCCATAACGGGTACGAAATTACGGAAAATTTCCCAATAGTAAGTACTAAGTAATCCTTAAATATGAAGCCTGCGCCAAGGAATGTCTTTCCGCCGGCATAGCGCCGTTTGTCATTATCATTACAGATGACCGGATGTTTTAGTAATGTTGAAAAAATAAGTTGCGTCAATCGATAAAATTGAATACATAGAATCACCCTGAACATCATATTGTGCAAACCACAGTCACGCAAGAATGGCTCTGGTAATGCTGGGAGGCCATAGTGTGTGGCTGACCCCCATATCCCGAGGGAGGGTCAGCCACAGTGATAGTGGATTGAATACCGTTGGTGGCGTTTTATCGTGTCCGTGGTTTGTAAATGATTGGCATTCTTTGCGGATAATGCCCTTAAGTAATGTTGAAAAAAAATAAGTTGCGTCAATCGATAAAATTGAATCACCCAGAACATCTATATATTGCAAATTTAAAGTGATGCAGGTTATTTTTTACATTTCACTTAATTATTTTAGAGGTCTTCAGAATTGGCCAGATAACCTCGGATATTTCCTCTAAAAAACAGTTTCTTTCTTATGTGACGGGCGTAAAAATCGCAGATTTTTATGTAA
>SAMEA104315421__coassemble_1466_pt1 | contig 11682 bp, 12 predicted proteins | sample SAMEA104315421__metabat2_low_PE_038 | metagenome-assembled genome bin SAMEA104315421 (sample SAMEA104315421) | gut metagenome | biome: Monkey gut; feature: monkey-associated habitat; material: faeces | place: China | collected 2013 | reverse complement strand
TATTCAGAGTCGGCGTGAACTTCTCCACCGCAAACCGCCGCATCGACGGTTGGAAAGTTGTATGATAGCGACAGCTCTCACTTGAGAACCGTTTATGGGCTGTCACTTATCCAACGGGTATGGGCCGTCCTCAATGCTAAGGATTTCCTCCATTTGACGGGCTCTCCTTTCATCTATGACTCTACAATCGTTGAAAAATACAAAATGATTTTCCACAGGCGCCCTTAGATTTCTGTCATCAACAGCGACATAGGAGGTTATTTCACGGTGACTGTCCAGATAATCCCGAATGTCAGCAGCCCTACTGTCAAAGGAGTATCTGCCAAATTTTTCTGCGAAATAATTTCTTGCACGAGTCTGCCCTTCTGTAGGTTCTTCGAATGAGCGACCGTCAAGCATGCCGTAAAAATACTTGTCAAGGCTCCACACGGCAAGAAAGGCTTTCATTATTCGGCTTCCCGAATCCCTCCAATCGGAAGAAATAACTATTTTTGCATTCTGATGCTCAAGAACTTCCGTAAGGTATCTCACAGCTTCCTTAGGCCAATCAAAAAGGACTGCGCAAAGATTGCATTTCCTGCTGTATACACCGAAGAAACTTTCTGGGTAATTTTCCTCGGAGACATATTCATAATAGTTGAATCCGGGAATCTTCTGATCCAATGCCTTGGCGATTTCTTCTATCTCGTCAAGATGTTTGAAACGATCCTGCTTTCCAAGAGGTTGAATCACTCCGTCAATGTCAAGGAATACGACTTTCATATCATTCATGGTTATGCATTGCTTGCAAATATAACTTATTCTGTACTAAACACAAATAAGGAAAACGCATTTTTAGCCAAGAGGCGACAACACTTGTCTTCAAACGGATATGCCAGTGCCGAAGAAATCTTCAACGCTTCTCTAAAAATCAGTAGATTTCTTATGTGGAGGGCGTGTAATTCGCAGATTTTTATGTAAGTTTGTAGTGAATGAACTAAAAGACAGGCGTATGCTATACCCGATTGGAATACAGAGTTTTGAGAAGATCCGCCAGGGCGGGTATGTCTATGTCGACAAGACCGATCTCATCTACAAGATTGCCAAGACCGGTCAATACTACTTCCTGAGCCGTCCGAGACGGTTCGGAAAGAGTCTGCTGGTGTCGACTATGGAGGCGTATTTCAAGGGGAAGAAGGAGCTGTTCGACGGGCTGGCAGTGGCGTCGCTGGAGAAGGACTGGACGGAGTACCCGGTGCTGCATCTGGACCTTGGCGGGGCCAATTACTCCGACATGGACGCGTTGAAGGAGAAATTAGGGAGACAGCTGAATGACCTTGAATCAGAATATGGGGTCGTCAGGAAGTACAAGACGCTTCCCGTCCGCTTCGAGACCATAATCGAGGCCGCCTACCGGAAGACCGGCCGCCAGGTGGTGATCCTTGTCGATGAATATGACAAGCCCGTCATCGACAACCTTGACCGTCCGGAGCTTCAGGACAAGATGCGCGAGACGCTCCGCGGCTTCTACGGCGTGATGAAGTCCAAGGATGCGTTCATTCGCTTCGGCTTCCTCACCGGGGTTACGAAGATCGGGAAGATGAGCGTGTTCAGCGACCTGAACAACCCTCAGGACATCTCGATGGACAAGGAATATCCCGACATCTGCGGAATTTCGGAGTCCGACCTCAAAGTCTATTTCACAGAGAGTGTCAAGGAACTCGCCGAGGCGAATGACCTCACGGAGGAAGAATGCTACCGCAAGCTCGCTATTATGTATGACGGCTACCACTTCCACCCGAAGGCAGTCGGTGTCTATAACCCTTTCAGCCTGCTCAACACATTCAAGAACAAGGAGTTTCTTGAATATTGGTTCGAGACCGGCACGCCGTCCTTCCTCGTCAAGGTGATGAGGAAGACCTCCTATGACGTGACCCGCCTGTCGAGCGACCTCGTGGGTTCCTCCCTGCTGAGCGACGTGAACACGGCGTTCCTCAACCCTGTCCCGCTCCTTTACCAGAGCGGCTACCTCACCATCAAGGGCTTCGACCCACGCTTCAACCTCTACACGCTCGGATTCCCGAACATGGAGGTGAAGGACGGCTTCCTTAACTTCCTGCTGGGATACTATGCCCCAATCCAGAGCGACTCCACCAACACCCTCATATCCCTCATGTCGATGGATGTCGAATCCGGCAACCCAGAGGGCTTCATGACCCGTCTGGACGCCCTCTTCGCCAGGACAAACTACCAGATCCAGGGCGACTGCGAGAAAGACTTCCAGTACGCGATGTACATCATCATCGAGCTGATGGGAGAATATGTCGAGACAGAGCGCACGACCTCCAACGGCCGCATCGACATCCTCATCAAGACCAAGGACTACGTCTACATCATCGAGATCAAGACCGACTCCACCCCGGACGAGGCCCTCGCGCAGATCGAAGAGAAAGGCTACGCCCGCCCGTTCGCCGACGACCGCAGAAGGATATTCAGAGTCGGCGTGAACTTCTCCACCGCAAACCGCCGCATCGACGGTTGGAAGGTCGTTTAGGTCGATTATCCGGCAAAGACTGTTCGGCAAACTCGGCGACGGGAAGGCTTCGTTATCTTTCTTGGCAGATTACACACGGCAAAAAAAACAATCCCGAAAGGGATGATATTAACGAATTTTCATTATTTTTGTACCCGAAAGGGACTATATTTTCGTTTGAAATGAGTATCGGGGAACATATTCGTAAAAAAAGGAAAACATTCGGACTGACCCAGATTGAACTGGCAGAAAGATCCGGGGTCGGTGTCAGGTTCGTCAGGGAACTGGAAAACGGTAAGAACACCGTCCGGTTAGACAAAGTCAATCAAGTGCTCAAGCTCTTTGGTGAGGAACTTCAGGCGCATAAGATCAATGAATAATGAAAAAGGCTGACATTTACATTGACGACTCATTCTGTGGGATTCTGACAGAAGATTCGGAAGGGTACCATTTCTCTTATGACGGCAACTACCTGAAATCTGCGGGAGCCAAGGCCATCAGCCCGACAATGCCGTTGACCGAGTCTGAATATTCAAAAGAAATGATGTTCCCCGTCTTCGATGGACTGATCCCGGAAGGATGGTTGCTTGACATTGTCCACAAATCCTGGAAAATAGATCCAAGAGACAGGATGTCCTTACTGCTGGCTTGTTGTAAGGACTGCATAGGTAATCTTAGCGTGAGAGAGCATTATGGAGACAAATAATCTATGCCTCTGCTGCGGCAAGTCCTTGAAGGAAGGCGAGAGGGACTATCATTCATCATGTGCGAAAAGGCTTTTCGGATGTCCGAAAGTGCCTGTACTGCCATATTCAAGGGATAACATCTCGGAACTGGCATTCGAAGTCATCAAGTCCAGCACCTCGGTGACCGGGGTTCAGGCCAAACTGGCTCTGGACATCAACAAGGGAGGCCGCAACGAAGAGGACAGGCTGACTATTGTGGGATTGTGGGGAGGATACATTCTCAAACCGCAAAGCCCTGCCTACAAGTCAATGCCGGAATTGGAGAATGTGACAATGAACATGGCGGAGGCTTCGGGGATCCGCACGGCCAGACACGGATTGATCAGAATGTCAGACGGAGAACTCGCATACATCACCAAAAGGATGGACAGAGGCCCGAAAGGACAGAAATACTCTATGCTGGACATGTGCCAGCTTACAAACAGACTCACAGAACACAAATACCTTGGCTCGTACTCTCAATTGTCAGCCGTGGTGAGCATGCTCTCTTCCGCTCCGCTTCTGGATGTCCAGCGCTTCTGGGAGATTGTGCTGTTTTCGTGGATAACCGGCAACTCGGACATGCACTGCAAGAATTTCTCATTGATTTCAACCGATGGCAGCGATTACACCCTTTCACCGGCATATGACCTGCTTGCGGTGCTCCTGACAGGGATCGAGGACAAAGACGAACTGGCTATGCCTTTGGAAGGAAGCGGGACGGAAGGTAGAGAGGGCATAACAGGATATGACCGAGACGCATTCGAAAAAGCGATGACAGCTGCCGGGATTGAAACAAAGGTGTGCAGATGGATCATTGGCAGAATGATTTCGAACAAGCCCCTCTGGTTTGACATTCTGGACAGGTCATTTCTTCCTGACGAGACAAAAGACCTTTACAGGGCACTGATTGAAAACAGACTGTCACGGCTAAGATAATTCTGGAGCCTACCGCTCCAGAATCCTGTTCTGCTCCGCGACTGAAGCATCGTGGATGGCGGTGAAAAAGGCTGTGATGAACTCCTCGGAGAGGCCGTAGTCCTTGCCTTTCTCTATCATCGAGGATAGGATGCTGTCCCAACGGGAAGCCTGGACAATGGCGATGTTGTGCGCCTTCTTGAACTCGCCTATCCTGCGGGAGATCTCCATTCTGGAACCAAGGGCGACAAGCAGGTTCTCGTCGATGATGTCAATCTGGGAACGGAGCTGCTCGATGCCTTCGTTATATTCCTTGTCATTGGAGACCTTCTGGCGGACGGTCAGGCTCTCAAGCAAAGCCTTCAGATCTGACGGAACCAACTGCTGTTTGGCATCGCTCAACGCGCAGGAAGGATCGCAATGGGACTCGATCATCAGGCCGTCCAAGCCAAGATCCATCGCCCTCTGTGACAACTCTTTGAGATACTGGCGTGAGCCCCCCATATGACTCGGATCCGCAAAGAACGGAAGCTTAGGGTAACGTGTGCGAAGCTCAACCGCCATCTGCCAGCCCGGAAAATTTCTGTAGGGGATTTTCTGCGAGGTAGAGAATCCGCGATGGATAACGCCCAGTTTTCTGATCCCCGCCCGGTTGAGTCTTTCGAGAGCCCCGACCCATAGATCAATGTCAGGATTCACCGGATTCTTGACCAAGACCGGAATATCCGTGTCCCTCAACGCGTCGGCGATCTCCTGCACGAGGAACGGATTAGCCGTAGTCCGTGCTCCGATCCAGACCATATCTATGCCATATTTCAGACATTCATAGACGTGCTTCTCATTGGCGACCTCGGTGCAGACCTTCATTCCATATTCATTCTTCACCTTCTGGAGCCATTTAAGGCCTGGTGTGCCGACACCCTCGAAGGATCCGGGATGGGTGCGGGGCTTCCATATTCCCGCGCGGAAAACATGGATGCCGAATTCGTGAAGGCCTTTGGCGGTCATCATCACCTGCAGCTCAGACTCGGCGCTGCAAGGACCGGCGATAACGAGAGGGGGAATGCTCTCGTCGAAAAATCCCCACTCGGAGACGGGGATGATGTCAAGTGTACGTTCCATAACTATCTCAAAATCTTTTTAATCCTGTTTGCTTCGTGGATGAGTTCCGTGATCCGTCCGCCGTCATAGTCAGCGATAGCGTCACGGAACAGCCTCATCTTTTCCAAATATGTGTCAATGACGTGCAGCACATTGTCCCTGTTCTGCGCCAGAATCGGGGTCCACATCTCGGCGGAGCTCTTCGCAAGGCGGACGGTGGATGAGAAGCCTCCGGATGCAAGGTCGAAAATGTGCTTCTCGTCTTTTTCCTTGTCAAGAACCGTAAGTGCCAGAGCAAAGGAAGTGACGTGAGAGATATGCGACACGTATGCGGTGTGCACATCGTGGCTGTCGGCGTTCATAAAGAGCGGACGCATATTCAACGCATCATACAGTCCCTCAACCACCTTGACCGCCTGCGGATCTGACTCCTCGGTGTTTGCGAATATGCAGGCGCGGCCATCAAAGAGGTTCGGCATCGCGGCCCAAGGCCCTGAATATTCAGTGCCGGCCATCGGGTGTGTCGCCACGAAGCGGCAGCGGAGGGGATGGTAGTGCGCCGCGCGGACAATGTTGCTCTTCGTGGAGCAAGTGTCTATCACGATCTTCTTCCCGTTCCCTTCCTCTTTGAATATGTCGAATACCTGCGGGAGCATCTTCACAGCGGAGCCGACCGGTATGGCTATCACAGTGATGTCGCTCCTGCGGACGCACTCCTCGAACGGGACGATCTCGTCCACAAGTTCCATCCTTTCGGCCGCGGCGGCGTTCACCGGGTCAGCCTCCACCCCAAGAACTATCCGGGCGAATCCTCTTCTCTTCAGGTCGATGGCCATCGAGCCGCCTATCAGGCCCAGACCAATGATTCCTACTATCATATCATCGTTGCTTTAATGTCGCTTCGACAGGCTCGGCGACCAAACATTTCGGTCACTGAATCTTCGGTTGCCGAGCTTGCAATTGCCGAGCCGGTTGCCGAGCTTGTCGGTTGCTGAGCTTGTCGAAGCATCGAAGTGTCCTAATCTATAACTTTTTCTATTTCTTTGTTCGCCCGGTCAAGAACCTCCGGCTTGGCGCAAAGCGAAATCCGGATGAAGTCGTTGCCGTTCTTTCCGAATATAAAGCCCGGTGTGATGAACACACCCGCCTGACGCAGAATGCGTTCCGAAACCACCTCTCCGGCCGTCATTCCGTTCCCGGCATATTCCGAAGGCACCCGCCCCCAAAGGAACAGCCCAGCCGTGTCGCGGTCATAAACCGCACCGAGGGTGTCAAATATCCTCCCTGCCGCCACGCGTCTGCGGACATATTCAGAATTCAGTTCCTCGAACCATTCAGGCGACTGGTTAAGAGCCTCGACCGCCGCAAGCTGCAATGGTTTGAACATCCCCGAGTCCATCTGACTCTTGACCTTCAGCACTTCAGCGATATATTCCGGAGCGCCGCCTACCATTCCGATTCGCCAGCCGCTCATATTGTGCGCCTTGCTAAGCGAGTTCAGTTCGAGGCAACACTCCTCCGACCCCTTCGCCGCCAGAATCGACAGCGGCTTCCCGCAAAGGATGAATGAATATGGATTGTCATTCACTATCAAGATTCTGTGCCTGCGCCCGAAATCCACCAGCCTCTGATAAAGCTCGGGAGTGGCCTTGGCACCGGTCGGCATGTTCGGATAGTTCGTCCACATAATCTTCACTCCCTCCAGATCCATCCTCTCCAAAGCGCCGAAATCCGGCCACCAATGGTTTTCCTCCGTCAGGTCGTATGTAACAATCTCGGCACCAACCAGTTTAGATGCCGAAGTGTAGGTCGGATAGCCCGGATCAGGAACCAGCACCTTGTCTCCCGGATTGACAAACGCCATCGAGATAAGAAGGATTCCTTCCTTTGACCCTACAAGCGGCTGGATGCCGCCGTTCGGATTAAGAGTCACACCGTAATAACGTGAATACCAATCTGCAAAAGCCTGTCTGAGTTCCGGCAGACCTCTATAGTTCTGATAGGCATGATTACCTGGCTTTTGGGCCGCCTCTACCAAAGCGTCAATCGCCGTCTGCGGAGGCATCCCGTCCGGAGCGCCTATTCCCAAATTGATTATCCTGTCTTCCCCGCGAGCCACACGCTCCGCATTGAGCGCGTCCATCTCTTTAAGTTTGCGGGAGAAGTAATATTCCTGAACAGATGATGTTCTTTTTGCCGGTTCAATGATCATGATTACATCGAAGATTTATATTCGCCTAAAATGTTAAGTCCTTCCATCAGAGGTCTGACCGCCCTAAGTGCCTGACGGTAACGTCCGTATGTCGCGAACTTGATGTCCGCATAGAAAAAGTACTGCCATTCCTGCCCGGGGATCGGCAGGGATTGGATTCTGGTGAGGTTCATGTCGTAGAACGAGAGAATCGTAAGCACCTGCGCCAAAGAACCCGGCTTGTGTGGCAGGGTGAAGCAGAGGGACGCCTTGTTGATTTCGCTGCGTGGCACCGTGATGGCGTCGTCCAGAATCAGGAAGCGGGTGAAGTTCTGCTTGTAGGTCTCAATGCTGCGGGCCAGGATCTCCAAACCGTTCTGACTGGCTGCCAGTTCAGAGGCGACCGCCCCGACTCCCTTTAGCCCACTGGCGGCGATGTCAATGGCGCTCTTGGCCGTGTCCTCGGACTCCACCATCGTGATCCACGGGCAGTTACGCTCAAAAAACTGACGGGTCTGGTTGATGGCCATATAGTGCGTCCGAACCTCCTTTATGTTGTGGATGTCCTGTCCTGGAAGAGCCATAAGGTTCTGATGTATGGGGATATACACCTCACCCTTGATCTTGTAGGGATTCGATCTCAGAAGCTCGAAATTGGGGATGAGTCCTCCGGAAATCGTGTTCTCGATGGCCATCACCGCCGCCTGTGCCTCGCCGGAGGCCACAGCCTTGAACAGTCCCTCGAAGGTCGGACATTCCACAATGGAGATCTCCTCCCCTCGCGCGGAATAGAACTCCCGTGCCGCCTGCTCGTGGAAGCACCCTCGGTAACCTTGTATCGCGACTTTTGTCATATTCATCATCATTTCACGTCACCTTCCCCTTATGGGAGGGACTTGCTCTCACCGCAGCGGTGAAGAAATCAACCAAATAAAAAAGGCTGCCCGGAAAAGCACCGGACAGCCGTATATTCATCTATCTTTTTTTCTGAATATTCCTGCACACGCTCGTCCGGTCCTCTACCTGTCGCGGTAAAAGAAATAAAATCCGAAAGAATAAAATCGTGTGCTCATCATCATAACGATGCAAAGATAGTAAAATCCGAAGAAAATGTTCCTAAAAATTTAATGAATATGCCTAAGTAACCTTCAAAAAATAACCTGCATCATCTTAAGGAATCTTTTCGGTCTATATTTCTTTTCTCATCAGTCTTGTGCCACCGGCGCACCCCTTCTTCGAAAATAGATCTATCTCCGAAAATATTCTCTTAATATGAGGCAACTTATTTTTTATGTTACTAAACTGCGGAAGAATATTCATCCGCGCCGCCTTAAGGCATTCATTAGACGGTCAATATCTCCTTCTCCTTCGCTGACACGAGCTCGTCAACCGCCTTCACTTTCGCATCGGTGGCCTTCTGGATCTCGTCCTCGCCCTCCTTGCGCACGTCCTCGGAGAACTCTCCGGCCTTCTCGGCCTTCTTCAAAGCGTCAACTCCGTCACGGCGGGCGTTGCGGACAGCGACCTTGATGTTCTCGCCCGTAGCCTTGGCCTTCTTGATGAGTTCCTTACGCCTTTCCTCGGTGAGCGGAGGTATAGGGCAACGGATCACCTCGCCGTTGTTCTGAGGTGTAAAGCCGAGATTGGCGTTGATGATCGCCTTCTCGATAGGCCCGATCATGTTCTTCTCCCAAGGCTGGATGGCGATGGTCCTGGCATCCGGAACCGTCACTGAGGCGACCTGGGGGATAGGTGTCTGGGAACCATAGTAGTCAACCATCACATTGTTGAGGATGGACGGATTGGCCTTTCCCACGCGGTAGGTCTTGAGGTCTTCCTCAAGAAACTGGATAGAGTCCTCCATTTTGGACTTCACTCCATTGATGATCTCTTTCGCTTTGTCTGTAAGCATAGTGTATTGTGTTAATTGTTATTTATCAATCTTTTGTGGTCGTACCCTTGTCCGTTTCCAACAAGACTATTTATGGACAAGCGTCCCGACCTTCTCTCCGTTGACCAGTTTCAGCAGGTTGCCCTCGCCGTTCACATCGAAGACGATGATCGGCATATTCCCGTCATTGCATAGGGCGTATGCGGTCTGGTCGAGAACCTTGAGATGCTTCGCCATCGCCTCGTCAAAGGTCAGTTCATCGTACTTGACAGCGGTAGGATCTTTCTCTGGGTCAGCGGTATAGACTCCATCGACACGTGTTCCTTTCAGCACGACATCGGCCTTGATCTCAAGAGCCCTGAGAGCCGCGCCGGAATCAGTAGTGAAGAACGGGCTGCCCGTTCCCCCGGCGATGAGGGCAACGCCCCCCTCCTCCAGCACCTTGACGGCGTTGTCACGGTTATAGTAGCGTACAAGCGGTTCCATCGGAGTGGCTGAGAACACCTCTGCCTTCACGCCTTCGTCCTTGATGAACTGACTGAGCGCCAATGAGTTTATCACCGTAGCCAGCATTCCCATCCTGTCTCCCTCGACGCGGTCGAATCCCTTGTCAAGACCCTGAAGACCTCTGAATATGTTGCCCCCTCCGTTGACAATGGCGATCTGCAACCCGGCCTTCGCCGCCTGCACGATCTCCTTTGAATATTTCCGCAGACTCTCCGGATCTAGTCCCTTTCCAACGGACCCGCCCAGGCTCTCTCCGCTCAATTTAAGCAAAACTCTCTTGTACATAGTGCTTTCCAGAATCTTAAATGGTTAATCAAGGCCTCCTCCAATCGGCATCCTCGCCTCCCGAAGCCATCCCGATTCACAAATATACAAAAAATAATAAGTTATAAGCCTAAGACATCGGAACTAAATCCCCTGAAACGCACCCCCGGAGCCTTGACCAATCACGACGGCCGCATTTTCTCCATATAATGCCACCGTCGTATGCGTTTTTGTCTTTGACAAGAGCAAAACCATCCATTTATGCTCCTTTGATCGTTCCAGAATCCTTCCTCGCGCCACTCCAAGACGACACTCCAGGGCAACGCTTTTGGCACTTATCGTCGCCCGAGAGTGCAGCGAGGCACGCTTGGGCGACACTTTCGTACCATTTTGTCGCTCGGTGGTGCAGGGCAGAATTACGTAAGTAAGGATGACGGGACTCTTCGGTGACAACACACACTCTTCGTCGCCCAGAAGCACAGCGGAAGACCCTCCCGTGAGCAGAATGCGGCTTTTCGCTCACGAGACATCCTTGGAAGACCTTTTCGTGAGCAAATCGCACTGTTTCGCTCACGAGACAACCTCGGAAGACCCTTTCGTGAGCAGAATGCGCCGTTCCGCTCACGAGACATCCTTGGCAGACCTTTTCGTGAGCAGAATGCGCCGTCTCGCTCACGAGACATCCTTGGCAGACCCTTTCGTGAGCAGAACGCGCTATTTCGCTCACGAGACAACCTCGGAAGACCCTTTCGTGAGCAGAACACGCCGTTCCGCTCACGAGACAACCTTGGCAGACCTTTTTGTGAGCAGAACGCGCCGTCTCGCTCACGAGACTGCCGCGAAAGACACACGAGGCAACCGCGGCGCTTTTTCAGCGAGCTACGGGAACTCTATGGAAACTCTACGGGCGCTCTACGGGCGCTCCTCGATGCCGCCGAGGTTCGACCAGAGCCAGTGGGACTCGTAATAGGACTTAGTGCCTTTAGGAACCGTCACCTTGACGGCTGAGCGGTCTGTGCTGACGAAAAAGAATCTCGAAGGATCCGACTCTTTTGTGGAAATCCTGTCGATGTCCTCTTTCGTTCTCCAGTTCAGCTCAAGTTCCAAAGGAGTTTTGCATGACACAAATGTGTGAGCGTCTATGGATTTGACAGACTCAGGGATAACTATCTTATCAACATTTGTTCGACAAATAGAATATTCTCCAATCTTCGTAGTGCCTTCCTTTATCACCACCGTACCGGTCTTCTTTTCAGGAATCCAACTCAGAATCTCTCTCTTTCCCTGATTAATGTGCATATACAAAGCCTCGTCATACAGATAATAGTAGTCCTCTTGACCTTCCCTCGGCGCGGTTGTGATAATCTCAAGTTTAGAGCAACCAGTAAACACCCGATTTAAATTATCAATATATTCTAACGTGGAAGGTAAAATGACACGTTCAAGATTCCCGCAATAACAGAAAGCATAGGCTCCGATCTTAGATATCCCTTCCGAGATAGTGACTTTCCTTAGGTCACCGCACCCTTCAAAGGCCCAATTCCCGACCCCTTTGACGGTATAGGTAATCCCG
>SAMEA104315421__coassemble_1306_pt1 | contig 13313 bp, 13 predicted proteins | sample SAMEA104315421__metabat2_low_PE_038 | metagenome-assembled genome bin SAMEA104315421 (sample SAMEA104315421) | gut metagenome | biome: Monkey gut; feature: monkey-associated habitat; material: faeces | place: China | collected 2013 | reverse complement strand
CATATCGATTGATGTTTTGGTTATAGTCTCGTGAGTCCTATGAGTTCAGCGATGCTTTGGTAAATAACTTTGCGACCATCGGTCACACTTTCGGTCTGTATCCCGCTCCTGCCTTGCGTCACGGCACGGGACGTGACGCCGTGGCAGGTGTCAGGACAAAAATAATAAAAATTTCCAAATCTCATACTAATATGGCCGGAGATAATGGCCGCACGACCATGCGACCGGCCACCTGAACCCCTCCAACGACAGGAGCAGAGACGACGAATCATCCCACTTCAATCCGATGGATACGTGATTTGTGGTTTGGAAAATGTTTACTATCTTTGAATGACAGATAACGAATTGGCTATGTTGTACCCTATAGGAATGCAGAGTTTCTCGGAAATCCGCGAAGGTGGATATGTTTATGTGGACAAGACCGCGGCGGTCTTCAGTCTCGCATCAACAGGGAAATATTATTTCCTGAGCCGTCCGCGACGCTTCGGAAAGAGCTTGCTCGTTTCAACAATGGAGGCCTATTTCAGCGGACGAAAGGAGCTTTTCAAAGGACTTGCGATGGAGACACTGGAGAAAGACTGGACCACGCATCCTGTGCTGCATCTGGACCTGACAGGCAGCAGGTACACATCCATCTCTGATCTTGAGGAGAAACTCGGCAGACACCTTTCCAAATGGGAGAGCGTTTATGGCAAAACCGGAGATCTCTCTGACCCGGCTTCCAGATTTGAGGCCGTCATCGAAGCCGCTTATCTCAAAACCGGTAACAAGGTCGTCATTCTCATCGATGAATATGAGAAGCCTATCATAGACAACATGGACACCCCGGATCTGATGGAAAAATTCCGCCGGGAACTCCAGGGATTCTACAGCGTCATCAAGGGCAAGGACGAATTCATCCGCTTCGCCTTTCTGACAGGTGTCACCAAACTCGGCAAGATGAGCATATTCAGCGGGCTGAATAACCTGAACGACATCTCCATGGACGCGGAGTTCACTGACATCTGCGGTGTGTCCGAGGAGGAACTCAAGACTTGTTTTGACGGCAGCGTGGCGGAACTTGCCAAAGCCTGCGGAATGAGCAAGGAAGGATGTTACGAGAAACTCAGGACGATGTACGACGGATATCATTTCAACGAACACAGTGCTGGAGTGTACAACCCGTTCAGTCTCTTGAATACATTCAAAGCCAAGAAATTCCGCATGTACTGGTTCGAGACCGGCACTCCGACGTTCCTCGTCCGATACCTCAGGCAGGGAAGGTACAATCTGGACAACATAGCCAAAAACAAGGTTTCGATAGAGACCTTGACTGGCACCAACTATGTTAGCCCTGCACCGATAACCCTCATGTACCAGACCGGCTACCTGACGATAAAGAGCTACGACGAGCGTTTCAACGCATACAACCTTGACTATCCGAATGAGGAAGTGAAAGCCGGATTTCTCAACTCCCTCAGCCAGCTTTACGCGCCAGCCCTGATTGACGGAACACTTTCGGTGTACAGTTTCGTCGAGGACATAGAGCGCGGTGATGTTCAAGGGTTCATGGACCGGTTCACGACGTTCCTCTCTGGCAACGACTACGAAATCCAAGGCGACCTCGAACTATATTTCCAGAACACGATGTACGTGATGTTCAAGATGATGGGGCTGTATGTCAGATCGGAATACCACACCTCAAACGGACGTGTGGACATCGTACTCGACACCGACAAGTACATTTACATCATAGAGTTGAAACGAGACTCCTCTCCTGAGACCGCACTGAAGCAGATCGAAGAGAAAGGCTATGCGAAGCCGTTCCATGCAAGTGGGAAAGAGATCGTGGAACTCGGCATCAACTTCTCGTCACAGACCCGCACCATCGACGGCTGGAAAGTGAAAGAATTCAAAGATTGACTCCAAGAAAGGTAATACAAAATTGAGGTGACCCGCACCATCGACGGCTGGAAAGTGAAAGAATCCCCGGTGGTGTCAATCTCCGGCCGGTAATCAAGGAATTTGTGCGTAATGATCAGCCCCAAGGCACGGCCTGTCATGTCCGATCACTTTGGTACACCAGACAAGCCTCTCCTGTACCAATCATATCTCCTGGCGACTTTGGTACAGAAAGTCTCTTCTTAATCCAGCACCGAAAAGAGATGGTGGCTGAAAGTCTCCTCTTAGCCACCATCTCTTACTCTGAAATCCGGAACTACCTTGTAATCTTCATGTTGCCGACATTGAGTCCCCACTCGCCGTCCTGTACGATCGGAACCGGGACACCGTCAAGGTTGTTCTCGTAGTGAGGAGCCTTGAGGTAGGTGTGGGAGTGGCCGCCTACGACGAGATCCACGTTGCGGGTGCGGCGGACAAGCATCTGATCCAGATACGGCTCGTTCTCGAAACCGATGTGGGTGAGGGCGATCACAAGGTCGCACTTCTTCTCGGTCTTCAGGTACTCGGCCCACTTGTTGACCACCTCGGAGTTCTCATAGCCCGGGATCATGTCGGAGACCTCCTTAGAGACAAGTATGGTGATGTCCGGCATAAGGCCGATGATGCCGATCCTCATTCCGGCCTTCTTCAGGATAGTGTACGGCTTGACATACTGAGACAGAGACACTTTCGAGAAATCATAGTTGGCGCAGACCACAGGACACTTGATCTTGGCAAGTCGGCGCGCGAGCTCATCCACACCGTTGTCGAACTCATGGTTGCCCAAAGTCACGCAATCGTACTTCATCGCGTTGATCAGATCGATCTCGATGTCGCCTCCGAGCACGGAGAAATAGGACGTGCCTTGATCGAAGTCGCCGGCATGGAGGAGCAGCACGTTCCTCTTTCCGTCAGCCTTCACGACACTGTCGCGGTAGGCGGCGCGCTCGATCACTCCGCCCATACCCTCATACTCGCCTGAACGCTCCGGTTCAAGATGGCTGTGGGTGTCATTGACGTGGAGTATGGTAAGTCTCTTCTGGGCCGCGGCGTCGATGTTAGCGATGGCCGCGAGCAGGCATATTCCTAAAATAAAACGTCTCATTTGCTGTCCCCCTCCTCAAGGATTGTGATCCAGTTCTGGTTCTGGTACTCGATAGGCTTTCCGGCGGCGGTGAGGCCCTGCACATAGGCGAGCATCGTGTCGTAGAGGTAGCCGTTGCACATTATGACCTCCTCGGCGTTCCTGGCCACCTTGTAGCCGTCGCCGCCGTCCAGGAGGAAGTTGAGTGTCGCCACTCCGTAGAGCCTGTCATCGTCCAGCGGTTCGCCGCCGATGGTGGCCGAGACAATCTTGCCGTTTCTGGCCACGACCTTCACGCCACCGACGATCTGGAACGTGGAAGCCGCCATCTGATCCAGCAGCGCGCGCACGTCACGTCCACGCAAAGCCACGTAGCAGAGGTTGTTACGGAACGGGAACATCGACATGATGTCATCGTAGAGAACATCTCCCGCCGGCATGTCGATCCTGACACCGCCTCTGTTGGCGATACCGATGTCCACCCTCTTGCCGGTGCTGTCGGCGGTCGCGCGAATCAGCTCGTCAATGTACCAGTCATAGATCTCGCACTCCGGATAGGTGCGCACCATCTCACGTGTAGAATGTCCGATGACGGTCTTGACCTTTGCCATCGCAGGCTGGGCGTCAAGCATTATCCGGGCCACATTCTTCACAGTCCCCTTGCGGAACTTCCTGCCGTTCGGCGCATAGTAGGTACATCCTTTTACCGTACCCATCGCTTCCTCAACGTTCGACGCGTTGGAAGCCACGACACCTGTGCGGTGGCCGTCAACCGGATCCGTCGTCCAGGTGATTGTCCGCTCCTGCGCGCAAAGGCAAAGCCCTCCCGCCAGGAACATGATCATAATTAGTGTTTTCCTCATAAGTGAATATTAATATGGTTAATAAAGTAGCACATTATCGCGGCGGCCTGCGGCACGCCTTGTAAGAAACTAAAACTATTTCATCCTCAACCACTTCCACAGATCCTTAAATGTCGATTTCTTGCCGAACATCAGGATCCCCACCTTGTAGATCTTGGCGGAGAGCCAGGCACAGCCGAAGAAAGTCACAAGGAGCAGGACGATCGAGACCACAAGCTGCCACATCGGAACCCCGTAAGGGATCCTGGCCAGCATCACGATCGGCGAGGTGAACGGAATCATCGAACCCCACACAACCACTCCGCTGTCAGGGTTCTGGAACGCCATCAGGATGATGAAATAAGCGATCATCAACGGGATGGTCAGAGGCATCTGAAGCTGCTGCGAGTCGCCTTCATTCTCGACGGCGGAACCCACGGCGGCAAACATCGACGCATAGAGCAGGTAGCCGAGGATGAAGTAGATAAGGAATGAGACTATCAGTTTCACCCAAGGAATGTTCACGAGCGTGCCGATGATGACGCTCATCTCGTCAGGCTCGCCGGCCACGGCTGCGGTCGAGTCGGCGGCCGCTCCCAGGGTGGCGGTTGTCCCGCCAAGTGCCTGCATCTGATCCGGAGAGACACCCATCGTCTGGGCCATCATCTCTGGGTTGCCGGCCATACCGGTGAGCATGTCCTTGCCTACCACACTTGTGGCGACGGTGACCAGCACGCCGGTCAGAACAATCCAGAGGAAGAACTGGGTCAGCGCCACAAGAGCCACGCCGATGATCTTGCCGAACATCAGGTCGATGGCCTTGACAGACGAGATCAGCACCTCTACCACCCTGCTGGTCTTCTCCTCGATGACACTGGACATCACCTGCCCGCCGAACATCATGATGAACATCCAGATGATGATGCCCAGAAGCATGGAAATGATCATGTATATCCCTGACTCCGAGACAGTCTCGTTGCCTTTTTCGTCCATCGTGTACTCCGTCACCTTGACATCGGCCTTCACCTCGTCCATAATCTTGGAAAGGTTGTCGATGCCGTACTGCTGCACACGGTACTCCTCTACCGCGTCATTGGCCTTCGCGGTAAGCCCCGAGGTGAACTCCACTCCGAGCGGGTCCTTTGAATATGTCTGGACGGAGACCGTCTTCTTGACGGAATCCAGCGGAGACACTACTACCAGGACATCCTTCCCGTACTCGTCCAGACGGGCCTTGACCGAATCGGGATTCTCGGAGGAATAGTCCGTGAACGTAAGCCGGTCTGTGTCCTGCAGGTGGCTCATCACGATGCCGGAGCGGTCAACCACGGCGACATCCTGCTTCCTTTCCTTCGTCCCGGCCATGATCAATCCGACAATTATCATGGTCGCCGCGAAAATCAGCGGCACAAGTATCGTGGTGACAATGAAGGACTTCTTCTTGACGCGGGTGAGATATTCCCTCGCTATGACAGTCTTTATTATTCTGAAATTCATGACTATGCCTCCTCGGTTACAAGTTTTATGAATATGTCGTTCATCCTCGGGATCAGTTCCTTGAACGAGTTGACGATGATGTCCTGACCGAGCAGGACAGAGAGCGCGTCATTGGAGGACACGTTCTCCCCGAGAGTCAGCACGGCGGTGTGCCGTCCGGCGTTGTCCTCGTCAGAGAGGACTTTGAATATTCCTTCGGCATCCTTCACCTTGTCCTCGCCGGTGTAGACCAGCTCGATGTTGTTGTTGCCGTATTTGTGACGGATCTCATTGACCCCGCCGGTGATCACAAGATGCGATTTGTTGATGAGGGCGATGTTGTCGCACAACTCCTCGACAGACTCCATATTATGTGTCGATAGGATGATTGTGGCTCCCTCGTCCTTCAAACGAAGGATCTCCTTGCGGATCAACTCGGCGTTCACCGGGTCGAATCCGGAGAACGGCTCGTCCAGAATCATCAGTGACGGCTTGTGCACAACGGTCGTGATGAACTGAACCTTCTGGGCCATACCTTTGGACAGTTCCTCGACCTTCTTCTTCCACCAGTCCTGGATGCCGAAACGCACAAACCATTCCTTCAACGCCTTGCGGGCCTCGGCTGCGCTCATGCCCTTCAACTGGGCCAGATACATTGCCTGGTCGCCGACCTCCATCTTGCGGTAGAGTCCCCGCTCTTCAGGCAAATAGCCTATCTTTTCGACATCCGACTGCGTTATCGGACGACCGTCGAACAAAACTTCTCCACCATTAGGAATAGTTATCCGGTTAATGATGCGGATCAGCGTGGTCTTTCCGGCACCGTTAGGCCCCAACAGACCGAATATTCCGCCTTTAGGGACGCTCACACTGACGTTGTCAAGCGCGACCTTCTCCCCGAAGTTCTTGCAGACATTCCTGCACTCGATAATATTCTCACTCATATACTTAAAATCTTGCTTGTCAATTCAACGAGCAGTTCGCCCGGAGTGGCTTCCCCGGCATCTCCTCCTTTGCCTTTGTAGTCATATTCACAAAGAAGGGAGATCACCTCCATCGCCTTGCGGACCGGGTAGTTGGCCACCGCAATGTCATATTCCTTCCAAAAGTAAGGGTTCACGCCTTGCAGGGCGGCAGCGACGGCGGTTCTGTCCGGGTAACGGTTCTTTTCCTTCAACGCGGCGTATTTCAGGATTCTGGCGAAATGGGTGTAGAGGGCGCTGACGGCCATCGGCATCGCGAATTTCGCAGCCTCACCGATCCGGGCGGCAATGCGCAAAGCCTTCGCCCCGTTTTTCGCCGAAAGTTCCTTGGTCAGCTCAAACACGCTGAACTCACGGCTGATGCCGACATTCCGTTCGATGTCCGAGACAGTTATCTGCTTCGCTCCCTCCGGGAGATTCTTCAGCATCTTGTCGGTCTCGACGGCGATGCGGCTCAGATTCGTGCCGGCGGACTCAGCCAGCAGAGCTGCGGCCTCGGGATCGATTGACAGTCCCCTTCCGGAATAATACTGAGCGATCCACGAAGGCATCTCGTAGTCCCTCAATGCATTGGACTCGACAACAATTCCGTTCTTGGAGGCCTGCTTGTACAACGCCTTCCGTTTGTCAGCTGAAGCCCCGCGCATCAAAAGCACCAGAACCGTGGAGTCCAAAGGTTTCTCGCAATAAACAGCCAACTTCTCCAGATCACGCATTGCCTGTGCGTCCTTCACCACAACCAATTGCCTCTCAGCCATCATCGGAAACCTGCGGGCAGCTGTGATAACGGTGTCCGCATCGACATCCGCCCCGTAGCAGATCGTCTCGTTGAAATCCCGCGAAGCCTCGTCAAGAGCGTTCTCGATGACAGCATCGCAGACCATGTCCGTGTAGTACGGTTCGTCCCCCATCAGCAGATAGACGGGGGCGAACTGCCCTGATCTCACAGAGGCTATTATCTCACGGCACCGGCTGCCGGCATCAACTGTTCCTTTCGCCATTCAAGGCCTGGTTAGTATTTAAAATCCAATGTTTTACGAATATCCTCGGACGAAGCCCCGACAAGAATCCTGTAGTTGCCTTTTTCAGCCGCCCAATCATGCTTTTCAGCGTCGAAATAGCTGATGGCCGCCTTGTCCAAAGTCACTTTCACCTCACCAGACTTGCCTGGTTCAAGGAATATCTTTCCGAAGCCCTTGAGTTCCTTTACCGGACGCTCGACTGAGCTTTCCGGAGCGCTGACATAAATCTGCACGATCTCAGCACCGGCCACAGAGCCGGTGTTCTTCACCGGAACAGTGACGGTCAAGCCCTTTTCGATTGAGCCAGAAGTCTTAGGTTCGCCATATTCAAACGTGGTGTAGCTGAGTCCGTAGCCGAACGGGAAGGTCGGCTTGATGGCGCTATGCTCGAACCAACGGTAGCCCACGAATATTCCTTCCGTGTAGGTCTCGTCGTAGATGATCTTGTCCTGGATGCCCATCTTGACGGTCTCCTTGCGAGGGATTCCCGGGTACTGGATTTCAGACTGAACAGGATAATCCGCCAGCGTGGCCCCGATCGTGAACGGTAGTTTTCCGGAAGGGTTGACATCGCCTGAAAGCACGTCCGCCAGAGAATGTCCGGCCTCGCTCCCAAGATACCAGTCCTGAACTATTCCCGGAACCTTGTCAGCCCACGGCATCGCCACGGCGTTTCCGGAGATATTCACAACCACAAGTTTCGGATTGGCTGCGGCAAGAGCCTCAATCACAGCGTTCTGTGAATATGGAAGATCATAGCTTTCCCTGTCGTTGCCCTCGCTGTCCTGATGGTCACTCTTGTTCAGGCCACCAATGAATATCACGTAGTCGGCATCCTTGGCAGCCGCCACGGCATCGGAGATCAGCTTTTCCGCCGAACGGCTCTCGCTAAGATCCTGACCTGTCGTCACCCCGTCGAACTGGCCGCTGGCATCACCGACATAACCACGCTCGTAAACCACCTCCGCATCCGCAAACCTTTCCCTGATTCCCTCCAGCGGGGAAACCTCGTTCTTGACTTTAAGTGAGGAACTTCCGCCGCCCACTGTCATCATCTTGACAGCGTTCTCGCCGACAACCAGAATCTTCCTCGCGTTCTTTATCGGCAGGATCCCGCCATCGTTCCTGAGAAGCACTATGGACTCGGCCCCGATCTTTCTGGCGGCGGCGATGTGCTCCGGACTCACGAACGAGCCGAAAGGACGGTTCCTGTCCATCACCGTGCGGAACATAAGTCTCAAGACCCTGCGGACCTTGTTGTCAAGCACATCCATGGTATATTTCCCTTCATTGATTCCCTTGAGGAAAGGATCCGAAAGGTAGTAGTTGGCGTAAGCGTTTGAGAGAGACCAGCTAAGTCCGTTGGTAAACGTGCCGAATTCCATGTCCAGACCATTATTCACAGCCTGTTCCGTGTCATGGGCTCCGCCCCAGTCACTGATCACCACTCCATCGAAACCCCACTCTCCTTTAAGGATGTCGTTCAAAGTGTACTGGTTCTGGCAGCACCACTGGTTCTTGTAAAGGTTGTAGGAACCCATTATCGCCCAAGCCTTCCCCTCGGTGACAGCTGCCTTGAAGGCCGGAAGATAGATCTCATAGAGAGTCCTGTCATCAACTGTCACATTGGTGGTGAAGCGGTTATATTCCTGATTGTTCAGTGCGAAATGCTTCACGCAGGCAGCCACGCCGTTGCTCTGCACACCCTTGACATAAGGCACGACCATACGGCCTGAAAGGTAAGGATCCTCACCCATATATTCAAAACTGCGCCCGTTGAGAGGAGTTCTGCAGATGTTCACGCCAGGTCCCAGAAGCACGTCCTTCCTGCGGTAGCGGGCCTCCTCGCCGATGCTCTTTCCGTAAAGAGCCGACATCTCAGGATTCCAAGTGGCAGCCAGCGCGGTCAACGCCGGGAACGCCGTGCAGGAATCACTTGTCCACCCGGCCTGACTCCATTTGTCCCAAAGCACCTCCGGACGGATTCCGTGAGGGCCGTCGGAAGTCCAGATCTCAGGGATGCCGAGCCTCGGCACTCCGGCCGAGCTGAACTTGGACTGGGCGTGCAGCACAGCCACTTTTTCCTCTGTTGTCATCCTTGAGAGAGCGTCCTCCACCCTCTCCTCGATTGTTCTCGTCTCATCAAGAAAGACAGGCCCGTCATTTCCGGCGGCCTGTCTTCCAACACCTCTTTGCTGACCACACGCGGCGGCGATGCCCGCCACGGCTATCAGACTCAAGATCAATCTCTTTTTCATTCTATGCGTCAAATTTCTTTTCTTTTGTCCTTACGATCTTCTCCTTCATCAGATCGACGGCAGCGCTCACCGCGTCCTCGAACGATGTCGAGTTCCTCTCGATGACAAGATCCTGGCCGTAGGCCCTGGACTGGATCCTGACATTCTTGTTGTCAGGCTCCTTGAGCAAAGATAAAGTCACTTCAACATCGTCAAGATGGTCGCTGAATCTGGAAAGTTTCGAGACCTTCTTCTCTACATAGTCGAGCAGTTTCTGATCCGCGTCGAACTTCAGGGATTTTACTCTAATCTCCATTTTTACCTCCGCTTTTTGCCCTTGGGTGGGCGTTAACATAAACTTTTTTCAGTTTCTCGATGGTGTTGTGCGTATAGACCTGCGTCGCCGCGAGCGAGGAATGTCCCAGAAGCTCCTTTATCGAATTGAGATCCGCCCCCTCGTCCAGCAGTTCCGTGGCCAAGGAATGCCTCAACACGTGTGGAGACTTTCTCCCGGTGATGCTTCCGATCCGCCCAAGCGCTCTTTTTATCGCCCTGTCTATGAAAACCGGATAGAGTTTCAGGCCCTTGCCGGTGACCGCCAGTGGCTCGCTTGCCGATCTTTCGCGACCAACCATCGTTTCAACTGCTTGTAAATATAATGAAATTTCCTTACAAAGCGAAGAAACAAGCGGAATTTCTCTCACTTTGTCGCCTTTCCCCCTCACGGTCATCGTCCGTCGTGAAAAATCCACGTCGCCGATCCGAAGCCCGATCAACTCCGCGCGCCTCATCCCGGTACTGTAAAGCACCGACACGATGAGTCGCTCCAACCTTCTTGAATATGCCGCCTCGGAGGCCTTGTCACTTCCCGTGATCAGAGCCAGATTCTCCTCTGAGGCGTCACAGTCCGTCCCGGCGAAATATTCATTCATCGACTCTTCCCTGTAGAACACAGGCAGCCTTTTCTCCACCTTGGGTTTCGCAACCGCACGCACCGGATTGGCCGCCAGCTTTTTCTCTTTCATCAAGTAGCGGCAGAACCCCGACAGCACCGACAGATGCAGCTTGACTGTCCTCGGGCTATCCTCCCTTTTATCAAGAAGATACACCTCGTGCGAACGGATGACCTGCGGCGTGAGCGATTTCAGCAGTTCCTCATCAGTCGCCGCCCCGCAATCCTCCACAAAGACCTTCAGGGCATCTGAATATATCGCCTGGGTTCTCGCCGAATATCTCCGGATGTCCTTGATGTAAGATATGTAATCTTCGATGAGGCGCATAGGCTTAAGCCTTAATATTCATCAACTTCGCATCAACTTCGCATCACTTTCCGGCATTGTTCACACCAATCTTTTCCGCCAGTTTCTCGACCGGCTTGTTGCACCACTGTGCGATGACTCCCACGAGCAGGGCAGCGGCGAGGGTTCCCTCACGCACACCGTGGATTCTTCCGTCAAGCCAGAGAAGCGAGGCGACGCACGCCAGAGCCACAAGCGACACATCCACAACAACTTTCGTGATGTCAAAACGGGTTTTGAAAGCCTTGCAGATCGCCAGAACAAGTCCTTCGCCGGCCAGTGTCACCACCCCGGCCACGACCTCAAAAGCCACACCGACCCCCACAAGCACGATGCCCACAAGGCACCAAACGACCTGCATAAGGTAGTTCGGGCAAGGCACATCCGCGATGCACCAGCAGGCGAAATCCGTCATGTACCCGAACGCGAACGCCACCGGCAGCTGCATCAGCTGGACCCAGTCGTAATCCTTCCGCAGGAGCGCCATCTGAATCAGAATGAATATGCAGTGCATCACGATCGTGGCCTCCCCAACCGTCAGCGGACACAGCATGCTCGCCACATAAGGCGGACACGAGATCGGCGAAGTTCCAAGATCCGCCAGAATAGAAAAAGCCACCCCGAACGCCACAATCAGCAGCCCCACGCACAACATCAAGTATCTCTTAAAAAGTTCCATAACATTTAGTGTCAAAAGGACACAAATTTACGAATATTCCAGAAATCCCCAATGCCTCCCCCACCAGTTCCTCGCCGGCTCGTCACCCGCTCGTCCGCCCGCAACCCGCTCCACGCAACCAACACCGCGCGCTAAAACGGCCCTCCCTGCTCACGGTAGATCCCCTGACACCAGCATTGGTGCGCAAAACAGCCCTCCCTGCTCACGATAGTCTCCGACACCAGCCTTGGTGCGCAAAACAGCCCTCACTGCTCACGATAGCCCCCCGACACCAGCATTGGTGCGCAAAACGGCCTTCCCTGCTCACGATAGACCCCCGACACCAGCATTGGTGCGCAAAACAGCCCTCCCTGATCACGATAGTCTCCAACACCAGCATTGGTGCGCTAAAACGGCCCTCCATGCTCACGGTAGATCCCCGACACCAGCAGCCTCAGCCATTTCCAAAATGCAACCAAGTGTGCGTGTGTGTGAACAACCATGGAAGCCAACTGATTCTACATGAATATATTAAAAGAACATCCTCCCACCCGAATCGGATAGGAGGACGTGCATTCTATTGACTGATTGTCTGGAGCTTAGGCTCCACAAGCAAATTACTCAGCCTTGCCGTTTGAACCAAGAACGTCAACGATCTTGTGCTCGTAAAGCTTCTTCATCTCGTCACGGGCTGGTCCGAGGTACTTTCTTGGATCGAACTCACCTGGCTTCTCGGCGAAGACCTTGCGGACAGCGGCGGTCATGGCGAGACGGGAGTCTGAATCGATGTTGATCTTGCAGACAGCGCTCTTGGCAGCCTCGCGGAGCTGATCCTCAGGGATTCCTACAGCGTCAGGAAGCTTGCCACCGTACTGGTTGATGATGTCAACATATTCCTGTGGAACTGAAGATGATCCGTGGAGAACGATAGGGAATCCAGGAAGCTTCTTCTCGATCTCGTGGAGAACGTCGAATGCGAGTGGAGGTGGAACGAGACGGCCGGTCTTAGGGTCTCTTGTGCACTGCTCCGGCTTGAACTTGTAGGCTCCGTGAGAGGTACCGATGGAGATGGCGAGAGAATCGCAGCCCGTACGTGTGGCGAAGTCGATGACCTCCTCAGGCTTTGTGTAGTGAGACTCCTCAGCGGCAACCTCATCCTCAACGCCGGCGAGAACGCCAAGCTCGGCCTCAACGGTAACATCATACTTGTGAGCGTACTCAACAACCTTCTTTGTGAGGGCGATGTTCTCCTCGTAAGGAAGAGCGGAACCGTCGATCATCACTGATGAGAATCCCATGTCAACGCAACTCTTGCAAAGCTCGAAACTGTCACCGTGGTCAAGGTGAAGCACAATCTGAGGATGCTCCCAACCGAGTTCCTTGGCATACTGTACGGCTCCCTCTGCCATGTAGCGGAGGAGGGTCTGGTTAGCATAGTTGCGGGCTCCCTTGGAAACCTGAAGGATAACCGGTGACTTCTCCTCTGCGGCAGCCTGGATGATAGCCTGAAGCTGCTCCATGTTGTTGAAGTTGAAAGCAGGGATAGCGTAGCCACCCTTCACGGCCTTTGCGAACATCTCTCTGGTGTTGACCAGGCCAAGATCTTTGTATGATACCATAATTCTATAAATTTAGAAATTAATTATCCGTTTTTTCCGGCATTGGTTCTCTTCAAATGCCGTGCAAAGTTACGTTATTTTTCATAAAAGTTTTATATTTTTGTTCGTTTAGGAACATGAAATAATAAGTTGCTTCAGATTAAGAGAAGATTTTCGAGGATAGATCTTTTTTTT
>SAMEA104315421__coassemble_1176_pt1 | contig 15190 bp, 13 predicted proteins | sample SAMEA104315421__metabat2_low_PE_038 | metagenome-assembled genome bin SAMEA104315421 (sample SAMEA104315421) | gut metagenome | biome: Monkey gut; feature: monkey-associated habitat; material: faeces | place: China | collected 2013 | reverse complement strand
GTAAAACAATCTAGTTTAACCACCCAAAAGTGTCAACCTTTTCCAGGGAAGGTCATTTCGTTCTGTAGGGTTGCGGATTTTTTAATAATAACCGCAACTATGTTGCGAATATAATAATAGTATTGCAAAAATCAAGTGGTTGACTGACACCTTTTATGTGCCCCAATCCTGTTTTTGCTATGGTGCAGGTTGCCGGTAAGATGAACCTAAGGACGTCATTCCGCGCGGATGGCGTCGGCGGGGTTGGAGTGGGCGGCGTGAAGGGTCTGGAAGAAGATCGAGACGACAGCGATGAGGAGCGAGACGGCTCCGGAGGCGATGAATATCCACGGGCTCAGTCCGATCCGGTACGAGAAGCTTTCCAGCCACTTGTCCATAATGAACCAGGAGAGCGGCACGGCGAATATGAACGACACCAGAAGCGGGGCGCAGAACTTTGTCAGGAGCAGGGACAGGACCTCGTTCGTGGTGCTGCCCATGATGCGGCGCACTCCGATCTCCTTGCGCCTCTGGCGGATGAAGAACAGGGACATGCCGATGAAGCCCAGTACGGAGATCAGGACGGCCACGCCAGTGAATATGCCTACGACCCTCATCGTGTTCTTTTCCTCCGTGAGCGAGGCCTTGACGGAGCTCTCGATGCTCTGCACTTTCCAGTCAATGTCTTCGGTAGAACCGTCAACCTCTTTGACCAGGTCGCACAGTTTCTTCCACGCCAGCGGATCACCGTTTGTCTTGACCATGAAGTTAGGATCCTCGATCTCATCCGTGTCCTTGACCGTGATCATGAACGGCTGATAAGGGTCAAGGATGTTTGTCATGTGAAAGTTGGAGAACACGCCGGCGACCTGCGTCACGCTTCCGTCGCCCCATCGCACTTCGGAATCCCCGTCCTTGAGGGTCATTTTCCCCGCGAGCTCCTCGTTGATGTATTCCACATCTCCGGAGAGGTGGTTGTCCTTCAGAAGCTTGATACCCATAATGTCGATGAAGCTTCGGTCCCAGGTAGACAGGTAGGTTAAGATGTTATTGTTGTCCCTGTCCTTGCGAGGTCTCATTGAACGGTAGTTCCCGTCCAGGGATGTGCCTGAGAATGAGCCTATTTCCTGGACGAAAGGCTGACTTTTCAAGGCGTTCCGCATAACCTCGGGGTTGTCGGAACTGACGCGGAAGATGTTTTCCGTGTTGTAGCCCAGCGGAGCTTTGACCAGATGGCTCATCTGGAGCAGGATGGTGAGCGTCGCGGCCATCATCGTCATCGTGATGACGTTCTGAAGGATTATGAATATCCTGCTGAGCACCATCTTGGAATGGTAGCGGAACGATCCTTTCACGACATCTATCGGCTTGTACCTGGAGAGCGAGACGGTAGGCATTATTCCCGAGATCACTCCTGTCAGGATGATGAAGACGAGGCTGACCGAGACTGTGGAGAAGTTTATGTCCTTGAGGATGTCTATCTTCCCTTTGAAGAGTACGGCCACCTTGTCCTCAAGCAACAGGGCCAACGCCCCGCCGATGATGAACGAGATGAACACCATCAATGTGGATTCCCCGATCAGCTCCAAGGATATTCCCAAACCATCACTCCCGAGAAGCCTTCGGGTGGCCATTTCCTTTGCCCTGAAGCCTGTGTTGGCGACGGTCAGGTTGATGTAGTTGGTGACGGCGAACAGGAGGATGGCCAGAACAACGGCCAGCAATATTCCTAAAAGGCTCTTGTCGCCGGTCTGAAGGCCCGCGCCAGTATTTTGTGGCGCGAACATCAGGTCGTCAAGCGGGATGATGGCGGCCTTTGTGTTGCCGTAGAAATTGAACACCGGAATGCTCTCAATGCAGTAGGAGGTCAGGTCTTCAATCTTATCTTCGAGTTCGAGGCTCGCCCCTGGTCTCAGCATCAGGAAGGACAATGTCGAACCTAACGGCCCGCTGGCCATCAGGTCGTTGCGGAGTCTGTAGCCGAGGACCTGCGGTGCGCGTTCGAAATTGGCGATGACCGCCGTCTCGTTCAGGAACACTGTCTTGTCCAAATCCTTGATGACCCCTGAGACAGTGTAAACAAGCGAGCTGTCGTATGGGTCGCCGTTGTCGTCACTTACGAAGACATAACGTGTCCCTTCGATTTGAAGCGGCTGACCGAGAGCGTTGCCGTCCGGGAACAAGGCTTTGGCAAGAGACTCTGTGACAACGCATTTCTCAGGGCTGTCCAGAGCGGTCTCACGGTCTCCGTCAATCATCTTGAAATCAAAGAATCTGAAGAAATTGGAGTCCGCGAGCATTATGTTGCCGGCGTTGTCCCCCTGGGACTCCTCATAGACTTTGTCCTCGTGCTTGATCTTTCCGTTGTGCATATAGACGCAGCACACATCTTCCACCTCCGGGTACCTGTCCTTGAGCGAGTGGGCGCAGTCCGGCCATGACATGAGTGAGTTCCTGTTCTCTGTGCCCAGCACGTAGATTCTCTCATGGTTCCTGTGCCATTTGTCGATGCTGAACTGCCGGTAGGTGTAGTCCCCGATCAGTATCACGAACATCAGTGACAGCGCAAGCCCCACCACATTGATCACCGCATAGAGCGGATTGTTCTTCAGAAACCTAAAGAAATATTTCATTGCCTCAAATTCTTTACCAACCTATTTTTAAACGCTTACTAATAACGGTTTTCACTAACCTTCACCGAAAGTCGTTTTGACAGGCTCAGCGGCCCTGTCCGGCATGTTCACCAACCGTGGTTCAACGATCTCACCAACAATCAACAAATTCAACGTGCAATGTGTGCAATGTGTTGGTCACGATAACTGTCACCAGCTTGTCTTCCAGGTGATCGTTGAGTTTGTCGAAACGACCCTCCGCAAAAACCGTCATTTGGCCAATCCATTACCATGCCAAAAGATTCAAGTGATTGTCATTCAGGGATATTCTTATTTTATGAATATGCAAAAGTGTAAAGAATCTTTACAGTAAGTGTAAAGATTCTTTACACATTCCTCCGGTCGCTTCAAGTCATATAAGGGACTGATCCTGTTGAAGTGACCAACGCTTCGACAAACTCAGCGACCGGAAATTCAAGTTCAGCGACCAATTGATTGCCTTCCCTTAGAATGGTTTTCCGTGCGTGAAAGCGTCCTTCCGGCGCACCGGCCGTCATATTCATCGGTCTCGTGAGCAAAAGTGACTTTCTGGCGCACGGGATGGCCTGTCGAGGTCACCTCGTGAGCGAAGATCGGATTTCCGCGCACGAGGGTTTCGGATTCTGGGGCTTATAAATTAAAGTCTCACAGAGTGTCAGTGTTATGCGCTTTGACCGCAACTTGTTCATTTTCTGTTTTGCGGATATGGTAAAAAACTGTAACTTTACGGCCGGAAACAGTTTTGGTTTATGGAAAAATGTATCATAGCGGCGGTTGCGGACAACGGGGCGATAGGGAAAGACAACGACCTGCTCTGGCATATTGCCGAAGACATGAAATATTTCAGGCGCACGACCACCGGCAATCCGGTGGTTATGGGCTACAGGACATTCCTTTCGATAGGAAGGCCGCTCCCTAAAAGGGATAACATTGTGATTTCCACACGGTCTTGGGATGATGTTCCGGAAGGTGTGAAGGTGGCCGGAAACCTTGAGGAGGCATATTCATTGGTGGAAAAGGCTGCCAAGTCGAAGGTAAACGATGCTGCCGTAGATGTCGAAGTGTCAGAAAAAGAGGTGGCTGGCTCTGCTGATGGCGGTCGGGAAACAGAGCCGGGGCGCATCTTCATCATGGGCGGTGGTGAAACTTACCGCAAGGCGCTTCCTACGGCGGACAAGCTCTACATTACGCACGTTCACACAGAGATTGAGGACGCGGACACGTTCTTCCCGGTGATCGATCCGGCGATTTGGATGGTGGAATCGGAAGCGCCGTCCGCCACGGATCCGGAAACCGGTTACACTTACGAATTCAAAGTTTACAAAAGACGCTTTTAGGTCACTTCGACAGGCTCGGCGACCATTTGATCGGTCACTGAGCCTGTCGAAGCACCGAAGCGTCAATAGCACATAAATAAAACGACAACCCGGCATCCCCCGCAGGCCGGACGCAAAAAACGAACTTAACGAATATGTCAGACAGAGAAAACTTCGGCAGCCGCGCTGCCGTGATAATGGCCTTCGCCGGCTCAGCCATCGGACTTGGCAACATCTGGAGATTCCCTTACATGGTCGGTGAATATGGAGGAGCTGCCTTCATACTCATATACATAGTGTGCTCCTTCGTCCTTTCCCTGCCGATCCTGTTTTCCGAATCGGTGATCGGCCGGAAGACCCATCTCAGCACATTCGGCGCGATGAACGCCCTCGCTCCGCATTCCAAATGGAAGTGGCTGGGGCTTCTTACGGTCATCACCCCGCTGATTATCCTTTCCTACTACAGCGTGGTGGGAGGATGGGCCATTGAGTATCTTGTCAAATCCGCTACTTTCAGTTTCACGCCGGACAAGGCCGAGGCTGTCACCGGGATGTTCGGCGAGTTCGCATCTTCGGTCTGGGGACCGATAATCTGTTTGTTTATATTCCTGTCACTGACCGCTTTGATTGTCTTTCTGGGAGTCAAAAAGGGAATTGAGAAGTTCAGCAACATCTCGATTCCGATCCTGTTCGTGCTGATTGTCGCCATCGCCATCTATTCGGTCACACTTCCTGGAGCCGGCGAGGGAGTCAAGTATCTTGTCAAGCCGGATTTCTCAAAACTGACCCCAGGGGCATTTTCGGCGGCGTTGGGACAGAGTTTCTTCTCGTTGTCTCTGGGCGTGGGGACTATGCTGACATATTCATCATACGTCAGTAAGAATGAGAATCTTATAGTTTCAGGTGCAGGCACTGCCGTGTCTGATTTGATTTTCGCTATGCTGGCCGGATTCGCAATTATGCCGGCTGTGTTCGCCGCCGGAATCGCTCCGTCAGCCGGACCGGGACTCGTGTTCGAGACCCTTCCTTACATATTCGCTAAGATGGGTGCCGGCGGGCAGATTGTGAGTTGTCTGGTGGCGATCCTGTTCTTTCTGACCATTCTGGTCGCCGCGCTCACATCGTCCATCTCCATCCTTGAGGTCGGGGTCGCCTATCTTGTTGAGGAGAAGGGAGTTTCGAGGCACAAAGCATCAGTCGTGCTCTTCTTCGCCACGTTCGCTGTCGGGGTGCTCTGCTCACTGTCGTTCGGACCGCTGTCGGATGTGAAGATTCTGGGAGACGGGATATTCAGTTTCTGTGACAAAATGTGCTCCAATTACCTGATGACGCTCGGAGCCTTCCTGTTCTCGGTCTTTGTCGGCTGGAAGATGGACAAGAAAGCCGTCCGTGACGAACTCACGAACGGCGGTTCCCTCAAGCTGAACAACAAGTTGTTTCCGGTTGTCTATTTCCTCATCAAGTATGTCGCTCCGGTGACCATCGCGGTGATCTTCATTACCGGGCTTGTCGGGTAGTGTTCTATTTGATCCTGAACCTGTAGATCTGTCCGTCGCGTGGCTGTCTGCTGACGTGCAGGACCATGTAGAGCCATTTGCCCTTGACGTCCACGCCTTCCGGCTCATGATGCAGGTCGTTCAGGTTGACAGTTTTGACCAAAGTCTTTGTGTTCATGTCCACAACGTGCAGTAATCTGTCGTGAGGCGGGTAGCCGTCTCCAAGGTAGGCGTAATGCCCATTGAGAACACTGCCCTGATATATTTTTATGCCAGGTACATAGAATTCATCCAGCGCATCGTCCTGCGTAAGGTGTACCTCACCGTTTTCATCAGAGTCCTTCAAGGTTGGAAGTCTGAATTTCTTTATCAGCTTCCGCATCTCGCCGCTTGACCCATAGGTGTAGATGATCTTGTTCTTTCTGTCTATGAACCAGTCGAACGACCCTGTGTAGCCCTCTCCGGTGTGGAAAAGCTTCTGCACAATCGTGCCCCCGTCCAAAGTGATGTCCGTGACATAGCAGCAGTGATCTCCCTTGCATCCTGAGATGTAAAGCAACGGGAATTCCGATCCTTTTTCCACTCCGAAGGATGCGTTGTTGCAGTGCGACTTGTTTCCTTCCAACATGAAAGTGGAGACGAACTTGTTCTTTTTCATGTCAATGACGACACACTGCCCCTTGTCGTGAAACACAAACCCGTATTTTCCCCAGATAGCAAACCCTTGTGTAGCTCCCTTGACCTTGACGTTATCCGGAGTCAATTTCCCAAGGTCGCACACAAATTCCGGTGTCAGTTCCGGCCCCTTGTATTCCTGAGCCGAAGCCATCAAACCAAAGAACAGCGCGACCGTCAGCGCCGTGAAGATTTTTTTGAGCATTGTCTTTAATGTTTTTGAATATGGTAAAGTTACGTCTTTCATTTCAGACCGCAAAGAAACAAAAGGCGGAATTGATTATCTTTGCAGCAAAACCGTACAACTATGAATCCAGTCACCGCAAGACTTTTGAGCCAGCAGTTGATTTGTCCTCAGTTCACTAAACCGGAGGAGGTTGTGTCGTGGTTCGGGGCGATGCAGGGGCAGGAGTACCGGATGGTCCGCTGGGCGGTGGCGATGCGGACCAAGAGTCCGTCTCTCAAGGCGTTCGAGAAAGCGTTCAACGAGGGGCGGATTGTCAGGACACATCTGCTTCGCTGCACTTGGCAACTGGTTGCGGGTGAGGATCTTGGCTGGATTCTGTCCGTTTGCCGGACGAAAGCCTTGTCCGGCCTTCGAGGCTGGATGAGCGCCAACAAGATCTCCATCCCGGCGGAAGAGCAGGAGCTGATTTCAGGAATATTCGAGGAAACATTGCTCCGGCAGCGTAGTGCCCGGAAGGCTGATTTTGTCGCCGCGCTCGCCGAAAGGGGAATCACGATGGACGATCACCGCCTGTCCTACCACATCCGTCTGGCGGAGCTTTCCGGACTTCTTTGCAGCGGCGACCTGCACCCGATGAAAAGCACCTATTCCCTTGTGCGTGAGAAGATTGGAAATTCTTTGAATATCTCGGGAGAGGACGCTTTGGGAATGCTGGCGCGGAAATATTTCCGAAGCCACTCTCCGGCCACGTTCGAGGACTTCCTCTGGTGGTCCGGCCTGAATGTCAGCGACTGTCAGAAAGCTGTCGAAATCATTGGTGACGAACTCGTTAAGGAAACGTGGAAAGGCCGTGAGTTCTATATTCACGAATCCACCCGCACCAGAGGATTCCGCTCCGGAACGGTTCATCTCATCGCTCCGTATGATGAATATCTCATCGGCTACAAGAGCCGTGACATCGTCCTTCCGCCCGAGCATTCCCGCAAAGCCCACAGCAACAACGGAATATTCCAGCCCGTAATCGCCCTTGACGGCGAGATCGTCGGCAACTGGTCCCCGACCTCCAAGACCGGCTGCTTTGAAATATTCAAGGATGGACTTTCCATCCCGGAAGATGTCCTCACCGCCCGTTTTTCCGCTTACCGCCAATTCACCTGTGGAGACTAATCCTTTAATATTCCGGAAAATAATAGGTTCTCCTCCCCACTGCTGTCCACTAAAAAGTGGGCAGGTTTATAAATTAAAATAATTAAAAATCAAACAAAGTCGGTTCACTGTAATCATCAAGTTCATTGACAATATTGTAGTTAGGTTTTCCAAACAAGTCTCTTAGAGGCGTAGTGTCTGTCAGTGAGACGCTTACGATCTGCAGCATCTCGTAGACTGACCTCTTGACGCGCATCTTCTTCTGCACTATGGCCCTTATGCAATAGCTGATGACGGCGGAGTAGATCTGTATCCTGACGGCGTTTTCGGAGTTGCCCCAGAACTTTTTTATCCTGAGATGCTGTTTTACCCATTTGAAGAACAGCTCGATCTGCCTCTCTGATGATATAGTTCGGCCACCATCATCGGGCTGATATCCAGCGCGTTCGTGAAGAGGATGAACTCCCGTTTGCTCTCTTCGTCCCGGTACTTGACCCGTCTGATCCTGTCGGGGTACTTCTCCATAGTGAGCCGGCCATCCATATAGCCGACGGCATCGGACAGGATGCCGGATCCGGACTGGAAACGCCTCGCCCATCGAATCGGCCGGAAGTTCATAGGCGATGCTCGTTGGGGCCGACAGAATTATCCGGTTCCGCATGTGGGACTGATTGCAAAAACAACTATCTTTGTAGAATTAAGTAAGCGTTAAAAGATAAGTTGGTAAAGATTTGGCAGTATTTTCGAGGATGGATGTCTTTGTGAGGAAGGAGGAGTGTGCCGGTGGCACAAGACTGATGAGGAAAGACATATAGACCGAAAAGACGATCAAAGATCACCAAGTTATTTTTTAAGGATTACTAAGAGACTCAATGGCATGATGAAACGGGTTCTGATAATCACATACTATTGGCCGCCGTCCGGGGGATCCGGGGTGCAACGATGGGTCAAATTCGCGAAATATCTTCCGGCTGTGGGATGGCAACCGGTCATTTATACACCTGAGAATCCTGAACTGACGACGATTGACAAGACTCTGGCGGCGGAGATTCCGCCTGAGGCCGAGGTTGTCAAAAGCCATATATTCGAGCCTTATGGTATTTACCGTAAGCTGATGGGGAAAGGGAGTTCCACTGATCTCAAGACCTTGACGGCGGCCAACGCAGGAAATGATGAGGTCAATCCGATCAACGGGCAGAGAAAGTCGTGGAAACAGAAACTTTCCTTGTTCATCAGAGGAAACTTCTTCATTCCGGATCCAAGGGTGATGTGGGTGCGTCCGTCCGTCCGTTTCCTGAAGAAATATCTTGAGGATCATCCGGTTGACGCTATTGTCACGACAGGTCCGCCACAGTCGATGCACCTCATCGGACTTCGGCTTTCCAAGGCGACGGGACTTCCATGGGTGGCGGATTTCCGTGATCCGTGGACCAGGATGTTTTATTTCAAGCATCTTGGACTGACTTCATGGTCGGAGAGAAAGCATCATCGTCTGGAGCGGGCGGTTCTGGACGGAGCGACAAAAGTGATCGCAGTCTCCCCATTGGTTCAGGACGAGTTCAAGGCGATGACAAAGACTCCTGTCGAGCTGATCACCAACGGCTACGATGAGGAGGATTTCAATAAGAATGTAGAGCTTGACGAGAACTTCAACATCACCCATACCGGTTTGTTTGCTTCTGACGGCAATCCTGAGACTCTCTGGAAAGTGTTGGCCCAGAAGTGTGAGGAGGATGGTGAATTCAGAAGATCGCTGAGAATCAGGTTGGTGGGGAAGACCGACAAGGAGATCACCGATTCGATCGAGGAGGCCGGGCTTGGGGGCAATCTGAAAGATTTCGGCTATCAGGATCACGAAACGGCTGTCAGGGAGCAACTGAATGCTTCAATCCTGATTCTGCCATTGAGGAAGGAACCTGAATATCGCGCCGTGCTGCCCGGAAAACTTTTTGAATATCTCGCTTCGCGCCGTCCGATTCTTGGAATAGGTCAGACTGACGGTGCTATGGCACGTATTGTCGGCGAGACCGGCTCGGGTGTGGTCTATGACTGGGATGATGAGAAGAAGATCAAGGCATGGGTTGATTTCTGTTGGGAGGAGTTCCGGAATGATGAGCTCAAGGACAATGCTTCTGACATCTCACGATTCACCCGCCGCAACCTGACGGTGAAGCTGGCGGAGCTGCTGAATCAGATAACCGAGAAACAATAATTTGCTTACATATTCAAAGATTATGGACAAGACTTTGATGAAGAAGATTGGAATATATGCCGGGATTGTGCTGTTGTTTTTGGTTCTCGCCTATGGCTTTGTGCCTGAGGTGCTGACCGGCAAGATTGTCAACCAGAGCGACATCACCGGCTACCGAAGCATGTCGCAGGAGGCTGTGGCATGGAACAACGCTCATCCTGACGACCCTACTTACTGGACGGACTCCATGTTCGGCGGGATGCCGACCACTTCGTTCGTTCCTTCCAGCGATGGGGACTGGACACAATCGTTGTACAGTCTTCTGATGAAAGGAAAGAGGCCGGCTAACTGGCTGTTCATCTCCTTGTTGGGAGCCTTTCTGTTGATGCTCTCGTTGGGTGTGGACAAGGTTCTTGCTATTGGAGGGGCTGTCGCCATCACGTATTGCTCGTACAACTTCCAGATCATCCAGGTCGGGCACAACACCAAGATGCAGGCGATCGCGTTCCTGCCTTGGGCGCTTGCGGCTGTGATTTTCACATACCGCTCGGCGCTTAGGCCATGGCTTTGTCCGGCCATTAGGCAGACTCAAGGACCGGACAGCGCGGTCGCCGAGCCTGTCGAAGCGACAAAAGGTTGGAAATCCTGGCTTCCGAAAACCCTGCTCGGAGCCGTCCTGTTCGGTTTCGCCCTGAGTTTCCAGATCAAGGCCAATCACCAGCAGATCACCTACTATCTGGCGATAATGATTGTGATCTATGCGTTGTACGTGTTTTTGAGAATATTTTTGGAAAAAGTCGGCCGCTTCGGCAAGCTCGGTGACCGGCGCGGTGCTTTCGGCCGTTTCTTTGCAGCCAGCGTGTTGCTTCTGGTAGTAGGCTTCGCCGGGATCGGCACCAACACCATCAAACTCGCCCCGCTTTATGAATATACAAAATACACCATGCGTGGCGGTTCCGAACTCTCTCATCCTGAGGGTGGCGAGATCAACAACACCGGCCTCCAGCTGGACTACGCCACGGCCTGGTCCTATGGATGGGAGGAGCTTCCCAACCTGATGATCCCGAACTTCAACGGAGGATCGTCAGCAGGTTCAGTCAACCCGGACAAATCCGAAGTCGTGAAACTGTTCCGTCAGGCCGGACAGGGCAATGCCAACGAAATCGCCAAGTCTCTGCCACTTTACTGGGGACCTCAACCGTTCACGGCCGGGCCTATGTATATGGGTGCGATCACAGTCTTCTTGTTCGTCCTCGGCCTGTTCCTATACAAAGGAAAGGAGAAATGGTGGCTGCTGGCCGCCACCATTCTGGCCGTGTTCCTCAGTCTCGGCAACCACATGATGTGGTTCACGAAGCTGTTCTTCGACTACGCTCCGATGTACAGCAAGTTCAGGACGGTGTCCATGGCTTTGATAGTGTTGCAGTTCACCCTGCCGATGCTTGGCTTCATCACCCTTGACCGAATTCTTAAGCAGGAATATTCAAAGAAAGAGTTCCTGAAGGCAGGTTGGATAGCCCTTGCCTTGACGGCAGGATTCTGTCTGCTCTGCGCCATGATTCCAGGCATCGCCGGCTCGTTCTCCGGCAGGGCCGACACCCAGATGCAGGACATCATCGTGGATGCTCTCAAGGCGGACAGAAGGCACATCCTTTCGGTGGACGCATGGTGGTCGATGATTCTGATTGTGGTCACGTTCGGCCTGATCCTCTGGGCCTACAGCATTCCGAAGAACGCTCCGAAGTCCTACGAGAGTGACCCTCACATCGGCAACGCCCGCAGGATGCAGGCGATGGTGGGAATATGTCTTCTCGTGTTTGTGAATATGTTCGCGGTCGGCAAGCGCTACCTCGATTCGGACAGTTTCACGACCCCTCGCCAATTCAACAACCAGTTCACGGCCAGACAGGTGGACAAGCTGATCCTTGAGGACAAGTCTCCATCCTACAGAGTCGTGGATTTGAGCGCTGACATATTCAATGACTCCTTCAACCCTTATTGGCACAAGTGCGTCGGGGGCTACAGTCCGGCGAAACTGCAACGCTATCAGGATCTGATCGACAGGCACATCGTCAAGGAACTTCAGTCGGTGTCGCTCAGCACACGCGGTGCCAAGACCTTAGAGGAATTCCAAGGCGGACTCAGGAATATTCCTGTGCTTTCGGCGCTGAACACCAAGTACTTCATCCTTGGTGCGGAGATGCCGCCTGTTGAAAACCTTGAGGCTTTCGGTCCCGCATGGTTCGTGGATTCGTTCGTTCCCGCTGAGACACCGGACGAGGAGATCGCCTTGATTGATTCCGTGGATTTAAGACGCACCGCCGTGATCGGAGCGGACTTCGCCGCTGCCAGCGCTGGTTTTGCCAAGACAGCCGCAGCTAATGCCATAGGCAGTTCCGTCAAGGAGTCTGCTGAAGAGCCTGTTGAGGGTTTTGCGGAGAACTTTATTGAAGGTTCTGCTGAGTTGCCTGCCGATGGCCTGGCCACAGACTTCATCCGGATGACCTCCTACGCCCCGAACGAACTCCATTATCATTACAGCGCATCCGCGGCCCGAACGGCCATATTCAGTGAGATTTATTACCCGGACGGCTGGACCGCCACTGTTGACGGCGCTCCTCTGGACCTGTTCCGTGCCGACTGGATCTTCCGCGCCGCCAACCTCCCGGCCGGAGAGCACGACATCGTGATGCGTTTTGAGCCGAAGGCCTATTCCATCGGTGCAAAAGCCTCCAGAGCCTCCTCCCTGACTTTGTTCATCCTTCTGGCTCTCTCCCTTGCCGGTCTCATCTTTTCCCGCAGGACCAACTGATTTTTGCCGTGGTGTTTTAGATGTCCGGGTGTAAGAATAGAATCATGTCAGAGATGTCAAGAAGACTTTTTCTTAAAAGGGTATGACAGGATTGGCCGCGGTAGCGGTCGCTCCGGAACTTGTCTCATGTATGGGTCAGGAAGGTAAAACTGCTAAAATTTAACAGATGGCTCCATTGGCCGGTAAATATGATGTTGTTGTCGCTGGTGGAGGTTCCGCCGGATTCATCGCCGCGGTGACTGCGGCCAACAGACGGGTGATTGATCATGCTAAGGTGGAGGTCCCGCCGGATTCATCTTTTCCCGCAGGACCAACTGATTTTGCCGTGATGTTTTAGATGTCCGGGTGTAAGAATAGAATCATGTCAGAGATATCAAGAAGACTTTTTCTTAAAAGGGCATGACAGGATTGGCCGCGGTAGCGGTCGCTCCGGAACTTGTCTCATGTATGGGTCAGGAAGGTAAAACTGCTAAAATTTAACAGATGGCTCCATTGGCCGGTAAATATGATGTTGTTGTCGCTGGTAGAGGTCCCGCCGGACTCATCACCGCGGAGACTGCGGCCAACAGACGGGTGATTGATCATGCTAAGGTGGAGGTCCCGCCGGTTTCATCACCGCGGAGACTGCGGCCAACAGACGGGTGATTGATCATGCCAAGGTGGAGGTCCGGCTGGACTCATCGCCGCGGAGACTGCGGCCAACAGACGGGTGATTGATCATGCTAAGGTGGAGGTCCCACCGGATTCATCGCTGCGGTGACCGAGGCACGTCAAGGGGCGAGGACAGCCCTCATAGAGCGTTGTGGTTTCCTTGGAGGAATGGCTACCACCGGCTTGTGACACCTGTCAGTGTCTTTGCGAAGGACAACAATCTCGTGATAGGCGGCATCCCATGGGAGTTCGTGCAAAGGCTTGAATCTATGGGCGGCGCTTTCATAGAGTGGCCTAAGGCCAACATTGATTTCGACATAGAACTCTATAAACTTTGCTGTCAGAGAATGGTGCTGGCGGCCGGTGCCGCCGCGGCGCAAAGCATTGCCGAAGGCCGGAATGTGCAGGACATCGATGTCGAGACCCTTGTGGGCACCGTTCGCAAACTCGGCGCAATCATTCAGGAATATTCTCGTGGCATTTAACTCGCTGATAATAAATCAAAAGAGCGATGTCCTGGTGCCTGATTCCACACCATGAGATCGCTCTTTTGATTGATCGCCAATTAGTTACCCGCCACTGGCTGATAATGAGCTGGTGGCGGGTAATGTGTTTATTATCATTTAGATAACATGTTGCCTTTGGTGATTCCCTACTAAAGACAAGGGGCTAAATCATTGATTGTCAAACGTAAAGTATCCACGATTAGTGGCCGTGCCTCGTTTGTCGTACAGATTTGGCTTACTGTTCCACGGCTTTTGCGAGGAGGCCTGCGAGGTCGATGAAGGCCTGACCATCCGGACGGGTGGAAAGGGCGGCGGGCTCACCGGAGTCTCCGCCTTCGCGGATGCTCTGGACGATCGGAATCTGGCCGAGGAGAGGAATGCCGTATCTGTCAGCCATTTCCTTGCCGCCATTCTTTCCGAAGATGTAGTACTTGTTCTCGGGAAACTCTTCTGGAGTGAACCAAGCCATGTTCTCCACGAGGCCGAAGATCTTGCGGTCTATGTTTTTGTTACGGAACATGTTCACGCCTTTCTCAACATCCGAGAGGGCTACCGGTTGAGGGGTCGTGACGATCAGCGCACCCTCCATCGGGATGTCGTTGACGAGGGAGATGTGGATGTCGCCTGTTCCGGGAGGCATGTCGATGAGCAGGAAGTCCAGGATTCCCCAACGCACTTGCAGAATCATCTGTTTCAATGCGTTGCAGGCCATCGGACCTCTCCAGATCAGGGCCTGTCCAGGTTCGGCGAAATAGCCGATGGACATCCATTTCACACCGTATTTCTCAATCGGGTAGATCACTTCCTTACCTTCGGCGATCTCCTCGGCTTCTGGTACAAAGCCTTCCGTACCAGTCATCAACGGAACGGATGGGCCATAGACATCAGCGTCGGCGAGTCCGACCTTATAGCCGAGACGGGCCAGGGCAACGGCCAGATTGACGGCCACGGTTGACTTTCCTACCCCACCCTTGCCGGAGGCTATTCCGATGATGTGGCGGACATTGTTGATCTCCTCAAGTCCGAGATCAAGTCCGGCTTTCTTCTTGGGAGCCTCCTCCTTGACAACCGTTCTGACCTCTACCTCAGTGCCTTGCGGGGCGTTGCGGATGATTGTCGCGCGGGTGCTTCCGACAAGATATTCAGTGAGAGGGTCACGCCTTTTCGGAAAGGCGAGGGTGACGGTCACCTTGTCGCCGTCGATGGAGACGGAATGAACCATCCCGAGTTCGATGATGCTTTTGCTGCCTTGGGCGGGATGAACCACCTCGGTCAGCATATTCAATATTTCCTGTTCTGTCATATTCTTTGAATATTACCATTTACATTCCCCCCCCCCCAGTCGCTCCGCGACAGCCCCAGAGGGGCACGGGGAAAGGATTCCCCGAAACCCCTTCGGTCGCTACGCGCTTCGCGCACGATTCCTCCAACCCCCAGTCGCTCCGCGACAGCCCCAGAGGGGCACGGGGAAAGGATTCCCCGAAACCCCTTCGGTCGCTACGCGCTTCGCGCACGATTCCTCCAACCCCCAGTCGCTCCGCGACAGCCCCAGAGGGGCACGGGGAAAGGATTCCCCGAAA
>SAMEA104315421__coassemble_1123_pt1 | contig 16100 bp, 15 predicted proteins | sample SAMEA104315421__metabat2_low_PE_038 | metagenome-assembled genome bin SAMEA104315421 (sample SAMEA104315421) | gut metagenome | biome: Monkey gut; feature: monkey-associated habitat; material: faeces | place: China | collected 2013 | reverse complement strand
GCAGTGGTTGTTCCGGCTCCCGGTGTGCCAAAACCTTCACACTTAGAATCGCAAAACGGTGTTTATCAGCGGAATGAATTTCCAGGTGCGCGCCGATTTTCACATCTGGGAGGGAAGCCACCTCTTTTCAATGATGGCTTCGCAGTCAGAGCATTACATAAATGTGTCTGTTCAGCGGCTTATGACATAGGTTGTGGTCAACTCGTATATAATCACCTATATTTGAGTCCACTTGAAAAAGTCGTTTTTGAAAAAAAACTTGTGTCCCGCAGATACTTCTGCAAGGGGTAAAAAGTGGCAAATGGCACTTTTTCAAGTGTGCTCATATTTTAACGACTATTTACCACATAAAAAATACTTTTTTCTAGTCTCGCCCAACCAATTCTGTGGAACAGATTTGCCATTCCAGATCTTCTGCCGTAAAAATATTTATTTTTTAATGCGTGCCAAATTTTGTAATTTTGTACGATTATGCGATTAAGATAAATGGCGAACATAGAACAGAACTACGACTACACTGACGACAACATACGGACCCTGGAAGGTGTCGAACACATCCGCCGGCGTCCGGGAATGTACATCGGAAGACTTGGCAACGGCTCCAATCCGGGAGACGGCATCTATGTGCTGCTCAAGGAGATCGTGGATAACTGTATCGACGAGTTCTCCGCAGGATTCGGCAAGCAGGTCATCATCAACATCGAGGACAGGCAGGTCTCCGTCAGGGACTTTGGACGAGGCATCCCGCTCAACTCCGTCATCAAGGCAACAAGCCAGCTGAACACCGGAGGCAAGTTCGACGACAAGGCTTTCAAGAAGTCCGTCGGCCTGAACGGCGTCGGCACGAAAGCCGTGAACGCCCTGTCCGAGAAGTTCTACGTCGAGTCCTTCAGGGACGGCGAAAGCTCCTGGGCGCGGTACGAGCGCGGAGAGTTGGTGGGCAGCGACAGGAAAGAGAAAGTCAGCGAGAAGAACGGAACCCTCGTGGTCTTCACACCGGACAGCACGATGTTCGGGAACTTCGAGTTCAACATGGACTACGTGGAGACCATGGTCAAGAATTACTCCTACCTTAAGAAAGGGCTGACACTTGTCCTGAACGGTGTCTCCTACAAGTCCGAGAACGGTCTTCTCGACCTGATCAAAGACACCATCTCCGAGACACCGCTCTACGAGCCGATCCATCTGGTGGGAGAGGACGTGGAGGTCGTGCTGACGCACGGCAACTCCTACGGCGAGAACATCGCCTCGTTCGTCAACGGACAGAACACCCGTGACGGTGGCACCCACCTCGCGGCGTTCAGGGAGGCCATAGCGAAAACGCTAAAGGACTTCTTCAAGAAGAACTACGCTCCTGAGGACTGCCGTCAAGGCATAATAGGAGCGATCAGCATACAGATTCAGGAGCCGAACTTCGAAGGCCAGACGAAGACCAAGCTCGGTTCCACCTATATGTGGGAAAAGGAGAAGACCGACGGGAACGGCAAGAAGATTCTCAATCCCGACGGCTCCATCGAGATCGACCGCGGACCGACCATCCGCTCGTACGTCAATGACTTCATCGCCAAAAATCTGGACAACTACCTGAGAATCAACAAGGACATTGTTCCGATCATCGAGAACAAAATCAAGGAGTCCCAGGCGGAGCGCGAGGAAATCGCCGGGATCCAGAAGAAGACCAGGGAAAGGAACAAGAAGGCGAATGTCTATAACCGCAAGCTGCGCGACTGCCGCTTCCACTTCTGTGACAAGCTGCCTAAAGGCAAGCAGGATCTCGCGGAGCAGACGAGCATATTCATAACAGAGGGAGATTCCGCGAGCGGAACCATCACAAAGGTAAGGAAAGCCGAATACCAGGCGGTGTTCAGCCTACGCGGCAAGCCGATCAACTGCTACAAGGAGAGCCGCAAGAAGGTGGCCGAGAACGAGGAGCTGAACCTGCTGGTCTCAGCCCTGGGAGTCGAGGACGACCTTGAGAACCTACGCTACAACAACATCATCGTGGCGACCGACGCCGATGATGACGGCATGCACATCAGGATGCTCGTGCTGACCTTCTTCATGAAATATTACCCGGATCTTATCCGCCGCGGACACGTGCATATTCTTCAAACCCCTCTTTTCAGGGTGGCCAACAAGAAGGTGAGGCGCTACTGCTACTCCCCCGAGGAGAAGGAGGCCGCCGTCAGGGAGCTGAAGACCGCCGTGCAGATCACGAGGTTCAAGGGTCTGGGAGAGATCTCGTCGGACGAGTTCGTGGATTTCATCGGAGAGAACATGAGGCTGGATCTCGTCAAGCTTTCCGACGAGGAGTCCATAGCGGACATCATGGAGTTCTACATGGGCGACAACACGATCGACCGCCAGAACTTCATCAGGGCGAACCTGCGTTCCGAGGAGGAGTTGGAGGACGTTAACATCTAATATTCAAAGACTATGTCACGTTGGGCGAAATTTTGCGGCTGGTTGCTGAAAAAGATGGGATGGACCACGGTCGGTGGTCCGGCTCCCGAAGACAAATGCGTCATCCTGGGGGTGCCGCACACATCGGTCTGGGACTTTGTCGTCTCCTACCTCTTCTACACACAGTTTGACAGGACAGCGCATGTCATGATAAAGAAAGAGTTTTTCTTCTGGCCGGTCGGGGTGTTCCTCCGCAAGGTCGGCTGCATTCCTGTGGACAGAAGGAGCGCAGCAGCCATGGTCAAGAGCCTCATAGAAGAGATGGAGAAAGTGGACCAGTTCCACCTCGCTATCGCTCCGGAAGGCACCAGAAAGGCTGTGAAGAAATGGAAGACTGGCTACCACCTCATCGCAAGAGAGGTCGGATGCCCTGTCTATATGGGTTTTTTTGACTGGAAGACCAAGCGCGTCGGCATCGGCGAGAAGGTTGAGCTGACGGATGACGCGCGCGCCGACACCGACAGAATCCAGACGATCTACGAAACAATGCACTTCGAGGGCAAACACCCGGAGGGCTATATCACTCATTAAGAATAGTTTATTATGCCAATTTTCAGCCAAAGCAGGGAGAACTATGTCACAACCCTGGCCAAGCTATTTGAATATGCCACCGACAACTACGCCAAGCGGCCGCTCTCGCGGTTCGTCGAAGGTGGGCAGGAATATACCTACGACAGCTTCAAGCACAAGTGCCTGGAGCTTTCACACCGGTTCAACAGATTCGGGATCAGCGCGAGGGACAAGGTAGCCATCCTTTCCAACAACATGCCCAACTGGACGGTTGCGATGTTCTCGTGCGTGCCTTTCGGACGTGTGACCGTGCCAATCCTGCCGGACTCGTCGGAAAGCGAGGTCACAAACATCATCAATCACTCGGAATGCAAGGCCATCTTCGTGTCCAAGAGACTCATTAAGAAACTCAGTCAGGAGGTGATCGACAAACTGACCCTCGTGATCGACATAGAGACGTTCGACTTCATCAAAAAGGATGACAAGGCTTTCACCTGCGAGGGTCACGGTGTTGATCCACAGGCCGACGACCTTGCGTCAATCATCTACACATCAGGGACTTCCGGAAAGGCCAAAGGCGTGATGCTCAGCCACCGCAACTTCTGCCAGAACATCATCGCGGCCTACCACGCCCAGAAGGCCGGGAAGCACGACCGCTGGCTCTCCATCCTGCCGATGTCGCACACCTACGAGATGGCGTTCAGCGTGCTTTACCCGCTGTACGTCGGAGGCTGCGTCTATTATATTCAAAAACCGCCCACACCGAGCATCCTGATGCAGACGATGAAGAAGGTCAAGCCGACCATCATGTGCTCCGTGCCGCTGATCATCGAGAAGGTCTACAAGAACAGTGTGGTTCCGACGGTGGAGAAGAGCCGCGTGCTTTCCTGGATGAAGGGACACACGCCGAGACTCCTCTACTGGCTCATCGGGAAGAAACTCTACGCATCCTTCGGCGGGAAACTGAAATTCTTCGGTATCGGTGGGTCAAAGCTGGATCCGACCGTCGAGGACTTCCTCAACAAGGCCGGCTTCCCCTATGCGATCGGCTACGGCCTGACAGAGACCGCGCCGCTGATCACGAACGCCTGCGTGGGAAAGACGGTGGTGGGGTCGATCGGCGTGCCGGCCTACAACGTGGAGGTCAAGCTCCAGAACGTGAACCCGGAGACCGGCGAGGGCGAGATTGTCGCCAAGGGTGACAACGTGATGCTGGGCTACTACCGCGACCCGGAAAGGACACGCTCCGTGCTGACCGACGACGGCTGGTTCCGCACCAACGATCTTGCCTGCAAGGATTCCAAAGGACGCTACTACATCAAGGGAAGGCTCGGGAACATGATCGTGGGGCCTTCCGGCGAGAACATCTACCCGGAGGAGATCGAACAGGTGATCAACACGTTCAACGGTGTGAATGAGTCACTTGTGGTCGAGAGGAACGGCAAGCTGGTGGCCCTCGTCAAGTTCGACGACAACGTCCTTGACTGGAACCAGGAGCGCGAGGACAAGTTCTTCGACAACCTCCAGTCAATGAAGGAGGCTGTTCTTGAATATGTCAACAAGCACGTCAGCAAGCAGTCCAAGATCGGCGAGGTCGAGGCGATGAAAGAGGAGTTCGACAAGACCGCCACGCACAAGATCCGCCGCTTCAAGTACAAGGAAGGGGCGCAGAAAACTGGCGAAGGCGCTTCACAGGACTCTGAAAACAAACCAGAAGACAAGGCCTCTTCTCAGAAATAGCCTTTGAGAAAGGGCATCACATAGAAACCGGATCCTTACCAATTCCGCTCGCGGTAAGGATTCGGTTTGTCGATTACAGGAAGGCCGGAGTCATTCTCGACCTTGACACAATCGTGTACGCTGATCTCGGCGTCCGGCTTCCACTTTGAGAAATCATTGCCTTTGATGGTCACATCGCCGCAGAACTGCACGTCAATAACCGGCTGCCCAGGAAACAGCGGCGCATAAGACTTGGAATCAATGAATATGTTGTCAGAGATGTCGAGCGTCCCGACGCTTCTGGCATAGACAATCTGGCTGTCAAAGGTTGACACCGTGTTGCCTGAGAAAGCCACACGGTTATGATAGTGGAAATCATTGCCCCTGGTCTTGGTAGGAATTTCAGGATCGATCTGGAGGATGGCCTGCGGACCGTTCGCCCCGATTGCCAGATCCGTGAACTTGTTGTTTCTAATCACGATGTTCTTTGTCCTACCGGATTCGTACCAGAAATTGGCGTCGCCGCTGACACAGATTCCAGCCATCTGGGAAGCGAAGTCGCAATTCTCGACCAGAACATCACCATAGGTTGAAAGCAGCATACTTCTGGCTCTGTTGTAACGTACAGTACAGTTTCTGATGGTCACTTCAGCCCCACGGGAAAGATTCTCAAGGGCGATATTCGTTGGGTTCTCAATTCGTGTCAGATCAAAATCCATCTCGATCAGATAAGCTTTACGATCAGATTTGTCTATCGACTTGATAACGCCTGAACCTATCGGACGGAGATTGGATTTGTCCACGAAACTGATCTTGTCTCCAGCGTCAGCGAATTGATTGCCAACCTGTTGGAAATGACCGAAATGCGCTCGTAAAGTATTCACCGACAGCACCGAGTCCACAAGCATATATATTCCGTGAATGTTGGCGGCATCGTCCAGCATACTCTCGAACAGGCTGTCCTCGATGGTTATCTTTCCGTTGCAGCTGACAAAGTGGGTCGCGTCAGCGGAAGTGGTCACCATCCTCGGAGAACCTTCGTGAGCCGCAATAGAGAAACCTTTCACCGAGATATTCTCTGAATATTCAGCTATCAGTCCCATCCCGCCACTCCGGTAGATGTGGACATTCTCTATGTTTATATTCTTTGATGACAGCACTGCCATCGCCGGGAAACGTCTGTTAAGTCCTGTAGGCCCTTTGTCGTCCCAGACGCTTCCAACAGGCGGAACGTCCCTCGCGCTCAGGCGGGTGAACTCGACCACGCCGTCGCCGAGATTCCTGGCTCCCATCTCGCCCGACCAATAGCCGTGGTCGTAGGCGCAGGTGTCGAAGAACGGTCTGTGGGTCTTCGGGTCGAAAAGGATGCTCTCCCCCATCGGATACTCCCAGTCATAGCCTCCGAAGAAAAGCCTGTCGCCTTCGATACGGTACTTGGTGTCCGGGAAGACCTTGACAGTGAAGCTTCTGCTGACCGGATCGCTGGAGAGAACCGTCCCTTCGAAAGTCCAAGGATAGTCGTAATCGACCGACACACCCTTGATGGTGACATTGGACGACTCCTTGACGGCGAACGGCACCATGCACCCGTGGAACATGAAGTCGGAGCCGTCGCCTTCGATCGTGACATTCCTCATGTCCTTGATCAGGAAGGCTATGCGCTTGTCACCGCTGTCGTTGTTCGAGAGCGTCAGGAACTCCCGCGCCCCCTGCTCCGGGTAGAACGGGTAGACACCTTTGCCGAAGAGAATCCTCACATTTCCTTTCGGATTGTCACTCAAGATTTTGGTCACGACAGGCGTGTAGTCCTTGACAGTCTCGTCAAAAGGGATCTCCACCGCCTTGACCGAGCAAGAGGCCATGAGAACCAGTCCCAATGCGGCCACAAAGATTTTGTTAAGCTTGTTCATTATGCGTTTCTGTTTGACATTCCTGGATCGACGGCAGCGCCTAGTCCCCGGCAAAGTAGAGCGAATTTACAACATCTCCGAGACAATCACAACCATTTTTTGAGTTTTTAATATTTATTCCTTCCTTTACGGCAAAGATATAAACCCAATTGAATCATCCGATTATGGTAAACAAAACAAAGTATGACTCTCCCATCGCGGAGATTTTGACGATGAGCCTTGAGGGCGTCATCTGCGGCAGCGGTCCAGACACCGATGGTATGACTGTCGGGAACCCGTTCGGTGACAACACCGAGGAGATATGGTAAGGAGGACAACGTTATGAAGAGACTTTCAATTATCTCTGTGGCGGCAATCGCAGCATTGCTGTCTGCATCCTGCAACAAATCTATCGAGACTCCTGTAGTGCCAGTGCCTCAGGGTTCAATCATCCTTGATCTCAACATTTCCGGATTTGACGGTGCCGGGGACACCAAGGCGGTGAAGGCCGACTGGGCAGCCGGAGACAAGCTCAACCTGTGGTTCGACGACTGGAACTATAACGAGAAGGTCAACAACCCGACCCCGGATCTTGTCATTACCTATGACGGGACGAAATGGACTGCCGGCGAACTCGCCGCCGGACGAAGTCTTAGGGCAGGCGGCAAGTTCTCTGTCATGTATGAAGGCTCCAATAACCTGTCCGAATATACGCCTTCCTTCTTTTCGATTTCGCAGTTCTTCAGGCCGCATAAAGAATCGTATGCTGGCGGAAACGTTTATTTGATGCCTTTAGTTTATGTTTGTGATGGTATAGACTATACCTATGCGGGCAATAAGTTGTCAGCGACCATATCAGGCTGGAAGACATATACTCCGCTCAAGGTTTTAGTCAAAGGTCTTAACCCGGCGGAGGCGAAAAGCTATATTCTCCAAACAGCGGATGTTACGACACCGGGGACTGAGATGTATCCTGATTGTATCGGAGCGATAGTTATTGATGTTTCAGATTATCGTCCAACTTTTACCCTGTTAGTGTCAGGTAGCAGTGGCGGCTGCATAGGCGGAGTTCCGGATGCGGATGGAGTCGCTTTTTATTATAGGAAAGCCGACTTTACCAATGCTGATATCGAGTTCCGGCTTTTCAAGAAGAACGCAAGCGGTAATTTTGAAGGAACTGCCAAAGCACCGAAATTTACCGGAAAGACGCTCGTGACGGACGACAAGAAGACTATCGGTATCGTTATCGACAAGAACAAGTTCGAGTAGTTTCTGGCGGCAATGACCGCCAGACTCCAAGTAGGATTATTCAAACCCGGCGCCACCTACCGAAAGAAGGCGCCGGGTTGTTTCTTTGTGAACTTAGAGATTAGTCGCGTCCTATACGCTGAGCGATGAAATGACCAGCTACAGCGAGGACAAGACCGAGGATGGCGAACAGGAGGATTTCCCACCAGGGCCAGACGAGGGAGAGTGAATAGGCGGTGTAAGCGATGAGAGGGACGGAGATAATGCTGGTCACAAGTCCGGGGACATAGCCTTTGAGGGTTACAGCACGCACGAGGTTTATCAGGGCGCACACTGAATATGCCATAAAGACTGTCGTCCAGACGAGTTCGGCCCATAAACCGCCGGCGAACAATGCGGCGGTCGAAAGAAGAACCGCAAGGAAACCGGCTCCCGCGGCTATGAGGAATGACTTCATATTCATTCCGGAAAGCCGGAATAGGACATCCAATAAATCCGGATGCAATATCACCGTTATAGCACCCGATAATCCTAAAAATCAAATCTCATAACTCTGAAACAGAAACCTTTTTACTATATTTAAGGTAAATTTGATAATAGAAAATCTATGGATAGGTTAAAAATGCATACACAGGACATGGCGGATGCCAATGCCGAGACGATCGGTAAGTTGTTTCCGAACCGCCTGACAGAGAGGGTTGTAGGAAAGGATATGAATGGCAAGAATATTATCGGGAAAGAAGAATAATATAGTCACGAAAACACTCACTAATAATATGGAATGTCTCAACTTTCATTCTCTGATTATCAGCAAATGCTCAACAAGTTGTTGGGCATTTTGATGCGAAAATAATGGGACGATTCCACCAACCGCTAAAAATGGATAAAATGAAAGAATATATTGACACCAGTCTAAATGTAACTCAGCAAGAAGACATCATAATATATAATACTGATGACGGTCTTTCTTCCGTTGTATTGATCAGTACGGACGGAATGGTTTGGCTAAGTCAGATGCAGATCGCAAAACTTTTTGCCACCTCTAAACAAACCGTCAGTTATCATATATCCAACATATTAAAGGAGAATGAATTGCCAAAAAAAGCAGTTGTCAAAGAAATTTTGACAACTGCTACCGATGGAAAGTCATATCCGGTAGAACACTATTCTCTGGATATGGTGCTGGCCATCGGATACCGCATAAAAGGGGTACGCGGAACGCAGTTCAGACAATGGGCGACCAGAAATCTATCCGAGTATATGGTAAAAGGGTTTGTCATTGACACCGAGCGACTTAAGAATCCTGATGGAAGACCTGACTATTTCGACGAATTGCTCGCAAAAATTCGTGACATACGCGCATCCGAGAAGAGATTTTACCAGAAATTGAGGGATCTATTCAAATTAAGCAGTGACTATGTAGCTGAAGACAAGTCAACGCAGATGTTCTTTGCAGAAACACAAAACAAGTTGCTGTATGCCGTAACATACCACACGGCGGCAGAGATTGTGATGGAAAGGGCTGATGCTCAAAAGCAGAATATGGGACTGACTTCATGGAAAGGGAGCATTGTCCGCAAACAAGATGTCATCATCGCAAAGAACTACCTTTCCAATGAAGAACTTGATAAATTGAACAGGTTAGTTACAATCTTTCTGGAATCTGCCGAATTACGTGTCAAGGAACGAAAAGATCTTACAATTGATTTCTGGAGAAAAAATGTTGACTCCATGCTATCGTTTCAGGGACAAGAGGTTTTATCTGGAAAAGGAAGCATTTCAAATCAGCAGATGGAAAAACAAGTTATGCTTATTTACGATAAATTCGATAAAAGACGCAAAGCGTTTGATGCAGCAGAAGCGGACAGACAAGATATGTTGGAACTTAGAGAATTAGAAGAAAAAATTAAACACCGTTAGTATTTGGCGGATGTAATTCAACTTCAAGATACAACAGTACCAGACTGACGCGGTGAAGAGCACGGTGGCGGTCTTTGCGGGGCAGCCGTATCAGGACGGATTTCTGTACCGCAGGGATTTGTGGAATAAGGACGTCGGGCTATCACTTATGAGGATGACCACGCCGGCTTCAGAAACGCAGTCAGGACGTAGGCAAGGCGTACCGTGCGGCAAAGAGCATCCAGGATTATGTTTTCACCGACGGCATCGCTGATGACAACAATGAGAAAAAGTTCGTAAGGTCACTTGATCAAGCTACAGAGGTCTGTGTCTATCGAAACTTCCACGTGGTTTCCAGATCCCGACTCCTGTCGGAAATTACTCACCGGATTGGGCGATAGCGTTTAATGAGGGAACAGTGAAGCACGTTTTCTTCATCGCTGAGAGCAAAAGGGGATATGAGTTCTATGGAGATCAGGCCTATCGAGAAAGCAAGGATAGACTGCGCCAGGACTCTTTTCAACAACTTGAACGGCGCTGATGTCAGGTACGATTGCGTTGATAGTTACGAGAATCTTATCTCGGTGATGCCGAAATAGTGGTTGAAAGCTACCCTATACGCTGAGCGATGAAATGACCAGCTACAGCGAGGAAAAGGCCGAGGATGGCGAACAGGAGGATTTCCCACCAAGGCCAGACGAGGGATAATGAATATGCCGCGTACGCGATGAGAGGGACGGAGATAATGCTGGTCACAAGTCCGGGGACATAGCCTTTGAGGGTCACAGCGCGCACGATGTTGATCAGGGTGCACACTGAATATGCCATAAAGACTGTCGTCCAGACGAGTTCGGCCCATAAGCCGCCTACGAACAATGCGGCGGTTGAGAGGAGAACAGCAAGGAAACAGGCTCCGGCGGCTATGAGGAATGACTTCATATTCATTCCGGAAAGCCGGAAGAGAACATTCAATAAATTCGGGTGTTCATTCATCAAGGACACCCAATGCCGCCCTGCCCATCGCTTGGCGGTGAACAGCACCTCAAGGGTATGGCAAAGGGAAACAGCAAGGATCGGAAGAACTATATACAGTACAGAAAGTGCGCTCATATTCGTTGTTTGTTACATTTCAGCAATATAGAGGCTCAACCTGATTTCTGTGGCTGAGTCCATAGGCGTGATTCACTTCAAGCCGGTTTGTCATCGGAACAGCAGCGGGACGAACCGGCTGAGGTAGATGCGCCAGTTGCGCCAGATGTGGCCGCCGTCGGACTCTACGTAGGAATATTCATAACCAGCGTCATCAAGTTTCTTGCGGAAGTCGGAGTTGGCCTGGTAGAGAAAGTCATCCTTTCCGATGCCGATCCAGAAAAGTGATGGTTTGGTGGCGAAAAGTCTCGCCAGTTTGCCGTCAAAGTCCTCATAGACAGGAGATTTCTTTTCCGGGAATATGGCGGCGGAGAACAGGCCTATGTACGAGAAGGTGCCGGGATATTCCTTTGAGATGTGGAGGGAATGGAACCCGCCCATCGACAGTCCGGCTATCGCGCGTCCCTCCTTTTTGCGGATTGTACGATAGTGGGAGTCAACATATTCAATGATTTCAGGGAAGGAGGTTTCGTAGGTGCCGTCCATTGTCTTCGGAAGGTTGAACTGTGGCTGGACGAGGCCGTTGGAAGTCTCGCCTGGGGCGGCCTCCTGCGAGGCGTTGCCGTTCGGCATCACCACGATCATCGGCTTCGCCTTGCCTTGCGCGATGAGGTTGTCAAGGATTTGGGAGGCGCGGCCGAGCTCCATCCACGCCTGCTCGTCCCCGCCCATTCCGTGCAAAAGATAAAGCACAGGGTATCTGGCCTTTCCGTTGTTTTCATAACCTGCCGGAGTATAGACCGTCATCCTGCGCCTCATTCCAAGCGAAGGGCTGTCATACCAAACCTTCGACACCGTCCCGTGCGGCACGTCACTGACTTTGTAAAGGTCAGCCTGCCCGCCGCCGACAATGAATATGCTCGTGACCGTGGCCACATCCCTTATCTGATAGACATTCGACGGGTCGTTCATACGCTGGCCGTTCACTATGAAAGAGTAGCTGTAAAGCTCCGGCTCAAGAGGGGCGCTGGTATATTCCCAGACTCCGTTCTGATTCTGTGTCAGTTCAGCGATGCCCGGAACCTCGAACTCGCCGTTCGGAGTGCTGATTTTCTGTGGCGGCAGAAAGTCGCCGGTCACCTGGACTCTTATTACATTTGGGCCGGAGTACCTGAAAGTCACCGTGTTGTCTTCATTGATTTGAGGGGACACCACCTTCGCCCCGCTCCAAAGCGCCTGCTGCGCGGAAGCGTCCGGAGCCATAGCGAAAGCGAACATCACCATGGCCGCCAGACAAAACAATTTATGAATATGTTGTCTCATAATATGACCTAATGTTTAGAAGTTGCTTATATGGTAGGTTTGACACTTCGGCAGCTCTGTGCACCGCAGGCTCACCAACCATATAACGTCAGAATATCAAGATAAAACACAGAGCGGCGAACGCGGCTCCGGCGATCGGGCCGAGGACAGGAACCCAGCTGTAGTTCCAGCCGCTGTCACGCTTAGGGCTCTTGAAAGGAAGAACGGCGTGGGCGATACGCGGGGCAAGATCCCTTGCCGGATTGATCGCGTAGCCTGTCGCACCTCCAAGGGACATACCAATCGCCATAATGAGCATTGTGACAGGGAATGAGCCACAGGCGCCAAGTCCGACTTCCGAGGTGTTGCCACTCACGGAGAACATAAGGATGCAGAACACCAGCAGCCAGGTTCCGACGAACTCGCAGAAGAAGTTCCTCGCCGGATTGTAGATGGCCGGCATCGTGCAGAATGTACCGAGTTTCGTGTCCGGATCGTCCGTAGCATCAAAATGGTCTTTATAGAAAGCCCAAACAAGGGCGGCGCCGCAGAAGCCACCGAGCATCTGGGCGATGATGTAGCCAAGAGCCGAAGCCCAAGGGAACGAGCCAGCCACGGCCAAACCAATTGTCACGGCCGGATTGAGATGCGCTCCTGAATATGGTCCTGCGATGAAAACTCCGCACATCACGGCAAAGCCCCACGCCAAGGTTATCACTACCCAACCGGCGCCCTTGCCTTTGGATTTCTCAAGGCTGGTGCAGGCGCAGACTCCGTCACCCATAAGGATTAGTACAAGTGTGCCGAGAAACTCGGCGAAATATGGATTCATAATATTCACTACTTATTGGTTAATGTTCGTCCGATAGCGTCGGCCCATCCGGCTTTGGCCGCCTTGACGGCATCCTCATCCATCGAAGGAGTGAAGACGCTGTCTGCCTCCCATTGCTTCTTCACGTCATCAAGGCTCTCCCAGAAGCCGACAGCCAGCCCGGCAAGGTAAGCCGCACCGAGAGCCGTCGTCTCGGTCACTTTAGGCCTTATGACTTTGGCGCCAAGGATGTCGGACTGGAACTGCATCATAAGGTTGTTGCGGGACGCGCCGCCATCCACTTTTAATTCCCCGAGATGGATTCCGGAATCCTTCTCCATAGCCGAGACAATGTCCATTGTCTGGAATGCGATGCCTTCAAGAGCCGCTCTGGCGATGTGTGCCGCCGTGGTTCCACGGGTTATTCCGAATATCCCGCCTTTAGCATACTGATCCCAGTACGGAGCACCAAGTCCCGTCAACGCAGGCACCATATAGACTCCACCATTGTCCGGTACAGAGGCCGCAAGAGCCTCAACCTCAGATGAACTCTTGATGATTCCAAGGCCGTCACGAAGCCATTGAACGACAGAGCCGGCAACGAATATAGACCCTTCAAGGGCATAGTCCACCTTGTCGCCGATCTTCCACGCAATGGTGGCGAGAAGGTTGTTCTTAGACATTATCGGCTTCTCACCTGTGTTCATCAGCAAGAAACAACCTGTGCCGTAAGTGTTCTTGACGGATCCCGGCTCGATGCACATCTGACCGAACAGGGCGGCCTGCTGGTCACCGGCTATTCCCGCGACAGGAACGTTTCCGCCTAAAAGATCAGTCTCTCCATAAACTTCCGATGAGGATTTGACCTGCGGCATCATCGATGCGGGAATATTCAGAAGATCAAGAAGCTCTCCATCCCATTCCAGTGTGTTGATATTGAACAGCATCGTACGGGAGGCGTTGCTCACGTCCGTGATGTGCTCGTGTCCGCCGGTCAGGTTCCACACCAGCCAACTGTCCACTGTGCCGAAGCGAAGCTTTCCCTGCTCGGCACGCTCACGGGCTCCCGGTACATTCTCAAGGATCCAGCGTATCTTCGTTCCGGAGAAATAAGCGTCGATGATGAGGCCGGTCTTGCGGCGGATCATATCCGTCACTGCCGCGGCCTTGAGCGAGTCGCAATATTCAGAAGTCCTTCTATCCTGCCACACGATGGCATTATAAACAGGTTTTCCTGTCTCGGCGTCCCACACGATAGTGGTCTCGCGCTGGTTGGTGATTCCGATGGCGGCGATGTCCGCTCCCCCAAGTCCAAGCGATGTGACCGCCTCAGTCATCATCGCATATTCGGTGGCCCAGATTTCCATCGGATCGTGCTCCACCATCCCCGGCTTCGGGAAATGCTGTGTGAATTCCTTCTGGCGAACAGCCATAGCCTCGCCCCTCTTATTGAAAACAATAGCCCTTGACGAGCTCGTGCCCTGATCAAGGGCAATGACATATTCTTTCATATTCAAGAACTAATCTTCATTAACGTGTTAATAATCCTGGTCACGCCTGCCTGGAAAGCAAGCAGACAAACAATTCCATGACGACCGTTTGTCCAAACAAATGTATAAAAATTTCCTTTCAACTCCAACCTTTCCTCTAAAGGTTAATGAATATGCTAATGAATATTCAAGTGCCGGAATATTCCGCCTCCATTGCCCTTCGCATCTATGAATATGCCATCATAATTCATAGCACTCGCACTCACGGCAACACTTTGCCTCCCAAAACGTTGCCAGATAGGGCTTGAAACACATCTTCATCAACAAAAACGCCATTGATCGTTTCCGTCCTATATGTCACTAGCACGGTCGTGATTGATAAAGAACTATTAATCAGTAAGTTACAAAACATTACCCTCCAGCCATGGCCGGCAATAATTCGTAACACATTAATAATCAATCAATAAGACTCCGCAATAAGCAATCACTTTGTCGATAACACTTATTTCAATAATCATACTATAAAGTTTCGGAATGGTGGCAATAAGGTTGATGTCAACCTAGCATTATGAAGCACGATTACCCAGTCTTCGTTTGGTCATTCTACGAAGAAACATGAAGGTGTGAAATGTCAAAATGCAATGATGCTAATTCTCAAAGGAGAATGATAACATCATTTGTTCTTTCATGAGAAAGCATGAGAAAGTACTTGAAGTTAGTTTGCAAAGTTTATATAAATCCATAAAATCACACAACTGTCGAGTGTTTTTGATTGAAAAGGCTTGGTAAATCAATATATATATATATATACTTTCGCATAAAATATCTCTATTGATATAATATCAATACTACGTTAAAAATTTAAAAACACTGTGGCATACAGCCACTTACGTATACAATAGCCCGTTAAGGTGTACTTTGCAGCACCTTGCGGACGACATAGAAAACAGTTGAAAAAAAGTGTTAAACATGATAAAGATTTTGCTTGAAAAATTTGGATAAGTGCTTGATTTTCAGTAACTTAATAGTGCAAAAATAAACAAGTTACATATATGAAAAACAAGCCACTTATCCAGCTCAGAGAGCTGATTGCAGCCGCCCTCAAAAGCCAGACAAATTTAAGCAAATCTTTTCAATCTTTCTTCAAGGAAGCCATGGAACTTTTTCTTACCATACCGAATCGCATCAACTTTCTCCAAATGGAGAGGTTCGGACATTCGTCTGAACAGCGCTTCCGCATGAATTTCCGGAAGAAGTGTTGTGACTGGATCCGTTTCAATAAATCGTTCATTGCCGAAGGGAATCCGGAACGACGAGCCATCGCCATTGATCCGAGTTACATAAGCAAGTCCGGAAAGAAGACTCCCGGTTTGGGCTACTTCTGGTCAGGCTGCGCTTCTTCAATGAAGTGGGGCCTGGAGTTGATGGGGTTTGCTCTTGTCGACGCCGATGCCACCAGCGGCACACACATGATTGCGAAACAGACATTCAACAAAAAGAGGCGTGGGCGCGTACCCGAATATTTGAAGCATATGGACAATCCAAACTCTCTTGTGGGACAATATCTCAGGACCATCAATTCGCTCAAAGATGAACTTATTTCAATATCCAAGTGTATGGTTGCAGACGCTTTCTTCTCTAAGGAGAGTTTCGTTACCGGACTGAACAGTCTGGGATTCA
>SAMEA104315421__coassemble_913_pt1 | contig 21730 bp, 17 predicted proteins | sample SAMEA104315421__metabat2_low_PE_038 | metagenome-assembled genome bin SAMEA104315421 (sample SAMEA104315421) | gut metagenome | biome: Monkey gut; feature: monkey-associated habitat; material: faeces | place: China | collected 2013 | reverse complement strand
CAGTCACCCTGCCGTCGCCGTCGACCGTGGCGACCTCAGTCTTGTCCGAACTCCACGTCACCTTCCTGTTGTCCGCGTTGTCGGGCTTCACCGTGGCGGTCAGCGTCTCCGTCTCACCCTCCGTCAGGGTCAGCTCGGTCTTGTCCAGAGTGACCTCCGTCACGTTTACCGCCTTGGCCTTCACCGTCACAGTGCAGGTGCCGGACTTGCCCTCCGCCGTCGCGGTGACGGTCGCGGTGCCGGGCTTGAGGCCCTGGACGGTGCCGGCCTTGTCAACAGTGGCGACGCTCCGGTCGGACGACGACCACGCCACGGCCCTGTCGGACGCGGCTTCGGGAGAGACACTGGCGGACAGCACCGCAGATCCGCCCTCAATGATCTCGATCCGGGACGGGGTGACGGCCACGGATGAGATTCCGACAGTCTCCTCCCTCTTACCGCAGGAGGAGATGAGAAGGATGGCGGCGGCAGCCGTCAGCAGCGCGCGCCGTGTGTGTGTGTGTGTGTGTGTAAAAACGCTCATATCGATTGATGTTTTGGTTATAGTCTCGTGAGTCCTATGAGTTCAGCGATGCCTTGGTAAATAACTTGGCGACCATCGGTCACCCTTTCGGTCTGTATCCCGCTCCTGCCTTGCGTCACCGGCACGGGACGTGACGCCGTGTGGCAGACATCAGGACAAAAATAATAAAAATTTCCAAATCTCAAACGAATATGCCGGATATAATGGCCGATATAATGGCCGCACGACCATGCGACCGACCCCCCTGAACCCCTCCAACGACAGGATCAGGAGGCGGCGCCGAGCTCTCCGGGAACGATGACGCCAGACTGTCCCGCACCCGAAGGTGACGCGAGGCACAGTCAGGCGACTCTTCCGCGCCTTCCCGTTGCCCAAGGGCGCAGGGCAGAATGAAGTATGGATGAAGGAAACCCTTCGGCGACGAAAACCACACTTATCATCGCCCAAGAGTGCAGCACGGCACGCTTGGGCAACACTTTCGTACATCTTCGTCGCCCGAGGGTGCAGCACGGCTCTCTTGGGCAACGCTTTCGTACTTTATCGTCGCCCGAGTGTGCAGCACGGCGCGCTTGAGCGACACCTCCGCGCGTTTCCGCCGCCCGAAGGTACTGGGCAAAAGACGTAAGGTTGAATCTGACAAAAAAAGAAGAAGTCTCCCAAAAACGAGGGAGACTTCAGTAGGGTGCCCAAAGCCGGGCTCGAACCGGCACGTCTTTAAGGGACATTGGATTTTGAGTCCAACGCGTCTACCAATTCCGCCATTCGGGCATATTCATGTAGACTTTCCTTTGGATGGAAACTTCGCACTTCCGCTTCAAAGGTCTGCAAAGTTACTGAATTTCCTCCGATATTCCAAAACATTCAACAATAGCTTATGCGAAAAAAACGTGAACTTCCTCTTGTCCGGCAAAAAGGACTTATACCGGATAAACACCGCTGTCGATGCATCTTATCCGGTGGAAAGCCGTTTGGCCGGACAAACGTAACCGTTGATGTGACTTGTCCGGCGATATGCTTCTTGTTTGCCGGACATTTTACGGTTCAGAAGGAACGGCCTTCCTGATCAGATAGGCAAAAGGTGCCTGCGCTCTGATTCACCGCGCATCATTTTTTCTGAAAAATCGATTCGGCTTATGAGGAAAACTGATTATATTTGTACGGTTTAAGCCGACAGCCACCACAAGAGTTGTGGTTTCAGGCACGGGATCCGCGACCGTCCGACTTGCGGAAACGACATAGAGCTTTGACCCGGAAACGGGAGACGAAACATATCATATTCAACGAAATTTTAAGCTCAACAAAATGAAACACTTTTCTTTACCAAAAGACGGTGGACTGATTGAGGAGAACCTGCCGAAGAGCATTCTCCACTCCTATGAGAAGATCACCACCGAGATTTTTGATGACGCGGCCATCGGCAGCGACAGGGTGGCAGACATCATTGTCAAAGCCATCAAGGATCACGGGAAAGCATCGCTTCCCCGCACATTCAAACTTGGTCTCACAACAGGAAAGACCCCTGTGTCCCTCTACGCCAACCTCACACGGCAGTTCAAGGAAGGCAACGTCTCTTTCGCCGATGTAGAGGTGTTCTCCATTGATGAGTACTATCCTTGCGACAGGAATTCCACCCAAAGCCGCAACCACAGACTCCACGCCGAGTTTCTGGATCAGGTAGATGTCAGGAAGGAGAACATCCATATTCCTGATGGGTCAATCCCCAAAGAGCAGATTTCAGACTACTGCGCTGAATTCGAGAAGGCTGCGAGAGGTCTCGACCTTCTGGTGATCGGTGTCGGGGAAGGAGGGCAGGTCGGCTTCAATGAGGCCGGCTCCTCCGAAAGAAGCCAGACCCGTACAGTCCCGCTTTCATACCAGTCAAGAAAGAGACAGGCCCGCAACTTCAACGGAGACATCGCCGTCACGCCGAAGACCGCGATAACCATGGGCATCGGCACCATGATGAGCGCCCGCAGGATCCTCCTCATGGCATGGGGAGAGGACAAGGCCGAGATCGTGAAGAGAATCGTTGAGGGTGACGCTGACTCGACATGCCCGGCTTCTCTGCTACAGGAGCATGACAACATCGCCTTCTACACCGACGAGATGTCCGCTTCTCTCCTGACCAGATCCGTCGCTCCTTGGATGGTCGGCCCTTGTCATTGGACCCCGAAGTTGATCCGCAAGGCCGTGGTCTGGCTCTGCCAGAAAGTGGGCAAGCCTATCCTCAAGCTCACCCAGCAGGACTATCTCGAGAATTACCTCGGGGAACTCATTGAACTCTACGGGCCGTTTGACAAGATCAACATTGATGTATTCAACGACTTCCAGCACACCATCTCAGGATGGCCGGGCGGAAAGCCGAATGCCGATGACACCACAAGACCAGTCAAGTCAACTCCGTTCCCTAAGAAAGTCCTCATCTTCTCCCCTCACCCGGACGACGACGTGATCTCGATGGGTGGTACATTCATCCGTCTCGTCCATCAGGGACATGATGTTCATGTAGCCTACGAGACTTCCGGCGACCTTGCCGTGCATGACGATGTCGTGCTTCAGCACATGGACGCGGCCTACCAGCTTGGATTCGGAGACAAGTTCGACGAGGTAAAGAAAATCATCGACTCAAAGAAGCCTGGTGAGCCTGAGCCTAAGGAGCTTCTCGCCATCAAGGCGGCCATCCGCCGCAGCGAGGCCAGAGGAGCGGACAGAAGCTTCGGGCTCAACGACAAGACCAACGTCCACTTCCTCAACCTGCCGTTCTACGAGTCCGGCGGAGTGACCAAGCTTCCTCGCACCCAAAAAGACCTTGACATCATCAAGGCCCTGATAGCGAAGATACACCCTGACCAGATCTACATGGCCGGAGACCTTGCCGACCCTCACGGAACCCACAGGGTCTGCACTGAGGCAGCACTTGAAGCCATCGAGCAGCTCAAGGAAGAAGGCAACGACTGGCTGGACGACACCACGATCTGGCTCTACAGAGGCGCCTGGATGGAGTGGGAGCTATGGAGGGTTGACATGGCCGTTCCGCTCAGTCCTGACGAGCTCATCGAGAAGCGTCACGCCATCTTCCGTCACCTTTCCCAGAAAGACATCGTCCCGTTCCCGGGCGATGACCCGAGGGAGTTCTGGCAGAGGGCCGAGGAGCGCACACAGAACACCGCAAGGCTTTACAATGAATTGGGAATGGCTGAATATCAAGCCATCGAGGTTTTCCTGCGGCTGAAATAATCAATCGTCTGTGAATATGTCACCTCTCCCACGGTGACATGTTCACCAGAGCAAGATAGCAAGAGTAAAGAAAAATTTATAAACTGCATCAATCATGAAAGTCATCATCAGAGACACTAAGAAAGAGGGTTCACTCTGGGCGGCACATCACATCGCCGCCGCGATCAAGGCCAAGGCCGAGAAGACCGACAAGCCTTTCGTACTCGGTCTGCCGACCGGCTCAACCCCTCTGGACACCTATGCGGAACTCGCCAGAATGTGCGCCGCCGGAGAGATCTCGTTCAAGAATGTCATCACCTTCAACATGGATGAATATGTCGGGATTCCGGAGAATCATCCTGAGAGCTATCACAGCTTTATGCACAGGAACCTTTTCGACAAGATTGACATTCCTGCCGGCAACATCCACATCCTCAACGGCAACGCCGCAGATCTCGACAAAGAGTGCGAGGACTACGAGAAAGCCATCGTAGAGGCTGGCGGCATCGATCTGTTCCTCGGCGGAGTCGGCGAGGACGGCCATCTCGCCTTCAACGAGCCGTTCTCCTCCATACATTCCAGGACAAGGGTGGTGACCCTTACCCAGGACACGATCGAGGTCAACTCCCGCTTCTTCGGAGGTGATGTCAACCTGGTTCCAAAACGCGCGATGTCAGTGGGTGTAGCCACTGTCTGCAGCGCCAAGGAGGTTCTCATCCTCGCCTTCGGAAGCAAGAAGGCAAGGGTGGTCAGAGAGGCCATCGAGGGCTGCGTAAGCCACTATGTGACCTTGTCGGCCCTCCAGCTCCACGAGTTTGGCACCGTTGTGCTTGACGAGCCTGCCGCCGGCGAGCTTAAGGTCAACTCCTACCGCTATTTCAAGGCCGTCGAGGCTGCCGAGAACAAATAGCGTGTGGAGGACAACAATCTGTAAATCAGAATAATACCGAAGTATCCTCCTACCTGTCATGGGCAGGAGGATATTCATTTAAAAATCAATCCGTCAATATGTTATCCTCCACGGTTGTCGCAGTGTTTATAGCTCTTGCCTACGTCATAGGGAGCAATGGGTCAGACAATACCATAAACAGTCGCTTCGACACGTTCAGTGGCCGAACCAATGGGCTCGATGAACAGACCAGCCAGCTCGGTGACCGAACCAACGGACTCGGTGAACAGACCAGCCAGCTCAGTGGCCGAACCAACGGACTCGGTGAACAGACCAGCCAGCTCAGTGACCGAACCAATGGACTCGGTGAACAGACCAGCCAGCTCAGCGACCGAACCAACGGACTCAGCGACCGAACCAACGGACTCAGTGGCCGAACCAACGGACTCGGTGAACAGACCAGCCGGCTCGGTGACCGAACCAACGGACTCAGTGGCCGAACCAACGAACTCAGCGACCGAACCAACGGACTCAGCGGCCGAACCAACGGACTCGGTGAACAGACCAGCCGGCTCAGCGACCTGACTGACGAGCACGTCTTATTCCAAGTTACGAATCAACCGGATACTGAGCCTGCCGCCAAGGCATCCACGCCCAATATGGGTTCCGCCAACGAGTACGGGGTAAAGGAACGGTGCGAACGCTACACGATGAAGAACCAGGGACTTGAGCGGGAATATTACCTCTACCGTCCTGAAGGACTCAAGGCAGGATCCCCGCTCGTGATTGTCCTCCACGGCTACGGCGGCTCGGCCCTCAAGGGCAAAAAAGCGATGATGGATGTCGCCGACCGGAACGGGTTCGCCGTATGCTACCCTCAAGGGATAAAGGATCCGAAAGGGAAACCGGGCTGGAATGTCCGCTATCCGTCCCAGAAAGGGATGAAGACCGATGACGTGAAGTTCCTCATCGCCCTTTCCAAAGAGCTTCAAAAGAAATTCGATCTCAGCCCCAAGAACACCTTTCTCACCGGAATGTCCAACGGCGGAGACATCATCTACCTGATAGCGATGCGGGCTCCGAAAGCCTTCAAGGCCATGGCCTCGATAGCAGGACTGCAGTTCAACTGGATGGAGACGGAATATTCCTACAAGCATCCACTTCCTTTCATGGAGGTTCACGGCACACAGGACCACACTTCCAAATGGCTCGGCGACCCGGAGAACAAAGGCGGCTGGGGAGCGTACATTCCCGTTCCGGCGGCGGTCAGCAGAATCATCGCCGTCAATGGCTGCACAGAGGAATATGTCACCGAACTTCCTCGCCGGGATGGCCGCAATCAAGTCACACTCTATCAATTCACTGGCGGCAAACCGGCAGTGAAAGGCGGCAGACCCACCGAAGTCTGGCTCTACAAAGTCGAAGGCGGCAACCATTCCTGGTCCGACAAGGATATGGACACCTGCTCCGAAATCTGGCGTTTCTTCAGCCAGTGGATTGACTAAAATGGCTTAACTAAAAGCCACATCTCTGAGGCCACATCGCTCTGACGCCAGGAACAAATCCGCAATTCATTAAATGTCAAAAGGTGGAACATCACCCTTTGACATTCAACATTTTACAAAACCCTGCCCTCCAAATCCACCGGGCAGTATTTACGAATATATTCATTCACAATCAGTTGGCAATCACGGCGAAAATTTGTAAATGTAACCCGAAAAGGCTAACTTTGCAATAGACAATAAAGAACTTGCAAAGATGTCCGATTACCGCATTTTCGTGGAGAAACACCCGGAGTTCCAGGTGGAGGCAAAGAGCCTCCTGGGGGAACTCAACGAGAACCTGCAGCTGGAGCTGAAAACGCTTCGGCTGCTTAATGTTTATGACTTGTTCGGATTCACGCCCGACCTTCTGGAGAAGAGCCGCTACAGCGTCTTCGGAGAGATTGTGACCGACTCTGTCACAGATTCGATCGATCTGGACGGAGCGAAGTACATCGCTGTCGAGTACCTGCCGGGCCAGTTCGACCAGAGGGCGGCCTCGGCTGTGGACTGCGTGCACCTGATCGACCCCACGGCGCGGATCAGCATAAAGAGTTCCAAACTTCTGATCGTGGACTCCGACGCCTCCGAGGAGACGCTTGAGAAGATCCGCCACTACTACATCAATCCGGTGGAATCCCGCGCGAAAGACCTGAGCAAACTGGCCGACACGGAACACGCGGCGGTCAAGCCGGTTCCCGTGCTGGAGGGATTCAGGAATATGAGCGGGGACGATCTGAAAGCATATTGCAAAAAGATGGGCCTTGCGATGAACGCCGACGACCTCGCCGAGGTTGTGAAATATTTCACCGAGGAAGGCAGGGATCCGAACGAGACCGAGCTCAGGATCTTGGACACATACTGGAGCGACCACTGCCGCCACACGACATTCACGACGGAACTGGAAAGCATCGACGTGGAGGATTCCTTCATCAAGGAGGACATCGACGGGACGATGGCCCTGTACCTGAGGATGCGCTCGGAGACAGGCCGCGAGAAGAAGGGACTGAACCTGATGGATATGGCCACAATCGGGGCGAAATACCTCAGGAAGAACGGTTTGCTGGATGACTTGGAGGTCAGCGAGGAGAACAATGCGTGCAGCATATTCATAGATGTGGATGTGGACGGGCAGACTGAGAGATGGCTGCTGATGTTCAAGAACGAGACCCACAACCACCCTACGGAAATCGAGCCGTTCGGCGGGGCCGCCACCTGCCTGGGCGGAGCCATCAGGGATCCGCTCTCAGGACGCTCCTACGTCTATCAGGCAATGCGTGTCACCGGTGCCGGCGACATCTACAAACCTGTCAGCGAGACACTTCCGGGCAAGCTCCCGCAGAAGGTCATCACCAGGAAGGCCGCCCAGGGATATTCCTCCTACGGCAATCAGATCGGTCTTGCGACAACCCACGTCCGCGAGATCTACCACGAGGGCTACACGGCCAAGAGAATGGAGGTCGGAGCGGTTGTCGGAGCGGTGAAGGCCGGGGACGTGAGAAGGGAAAGCCCTAAGGCCGGGGATGTCGTGCTGATGATCGGCGGACGTACCGGACGCGACGGAATCGGCGGTGCGACAGGTTCCTCAAAGGAACACACGGAGGAGTCCCTTGAGACTTGCGGAAGCGAGGTACAGAAGGGTAACGCTCCGGAGGAGAGAAAGTTGGAGAGGCTTTTCAGAAGGCCGGAAGCCACAAGGCTGATCAAGAAGTCCAACGACTTCGGAGCCGGCGGGGTGAGCGTCGCCATCGGTGAGCTTGCCGACGGTCTGGACATCTACCTCGACCGTGTTCCGGTCAAATACAGCGGAATGAACTCCACGGAACTGGCCATCAGCGAGTCCCAGGAAAGGATGGCAGTCGTAGTGGAAGCCAAGGACGAGGAGGAGTTCAAGGCTCTTTGCCACAGCGAGAACATCGAGGTGACACACGTGGCCGAGGTCACGGACACCGCCAGGATGAGGATGTTCTACGGCGACAAGGTGGTCGTGGATCTGAGCCGCGCCTTCATCGACAGCGCCGGTGCCAAGCACTGGTCAAAGGCCACGATCGGTGCGGTCGAGGACAGGGATCCGTTCTTCCGCGACGTTCCGGGCAAGAACCTGAAAGAGAGGATGTTCGCCAACCTGCAGGATCCTAACGTGACATGCCAGAAAGGCCTCATAGAGATGTTTGACTCCACCATCGGGCGGTCAACCGTGCTGATGCCGTTCGGAGGAGAGCTCCAGGCCACGGAGACGCAGGTCTCCGTCCAGAAGCTTCCGGTGAAAGGCTACACCGACACCGCCAGCATGATGGCGTTCGGCTTCAACCCTGACCTCTGCGAATGGAGTCCGTACCACGGTGCGGCATATTCATTCATCGAGGCATGCAGCAAGGTCGTCGCCGCCGGCGGCCATTGGGAGACGATGAGATTCTCCTGCCAGGAATATTTCGAGAGGATGACCGCCGACCCGAAGGTCTGGGGCAAGCCGACCGCGGCTCTGCTCGGGGCGCTGAAGATGCAGAAGGAACTTGGGCTCGCCTCCATCGGCGGAAAGGATTCGATGAGCGGATCGTTTGAGACTGAGAGCGGTACGATTCACGTGCCACCGACCCTCATCGCGTTCGGTATCACTCCGGTAAAGGCTGACAAGGTGATCTCTCCGGAACTCAAATGGGAGGGAGACCGCCTCTACCTCGTGAAGCATACTCCGCTCGCTGACAGGATGCCTGACACGGAGCAGCTCAAGAGGAATTGGAATAATATTCAGAAAAAGATAGAGGACGGCACGATCGTGGCCGGCTGGGCAGTAGGTTTCGGCGGAGTCGCCGAGGCGCTCTGCAAGATGAGTTTCGGCAACGCTTTCGGATTCGACGTGAACCTTCCGGAGGACGATCTATTCAATCTGAGCTACGGTTCCATCGTGGTGGAGACCGACGGGAGCGCGCTTGACTTCGAGAACGCCATCGAGATCGGAACGGTGACTTCGGGCGAGGACGGCAATGTCCGCGTGAACGGCACCAAGCTGTCCATCTTCGAGCTGATGGATTTCAACGCGTCCCTCTTCGAGAAGGTCTATCCAGCGGTCAGCGAGCCTGACACCAAGAGGCTGTCGCCTAAGGGATTGGAGGGCGTGAAGCCGTTCAAGGCGAAGAAGACGGATCTTGAATATAAGGGGCCGAAGGTTGACAAGGTGATCGCCTACCTTCCTGTCTTCCCTGGCACCAACTGCGACTACGACTCGGCCAAGGCGTTCCGCAAGGCGGGAGCCGAGATCCGCACTTCCGTGTTCCGCAACCTTTCGGACAAGGATGTGTTCGAGTCAATCGCCGAGATGAAGAAGAACATCGACGAGTGCCAGATCCTGATGCTCAGCGGTGGCTTCTCCGCCGGTGACGAGCCGGACGGAAGCGGCAAGTTCATAGCGAACGTGCTGAACAACAAGGACATCGCGGAGGCGATAGAGGGACTGCTTTCCCGTGGTGGTTTGATTTTAGGAATATGCAATGGTTTCCAGGCGCTTGTGAAGTCGGGCCTGCTGCCTTACGGGAAGCTCGGCAAGGTGACGAAGGACTCTCCTACCCTGTTCCGCAACGACATCAACAGGCACATCTCGCAGATGGTGACGACCCGTGTGGCATCCACGAACTCTCCTTGGCTGAGAGGGATGGCAATCGGTGATGAATATACTATCCCTGTAAGCCACGGCGAGGGCAAGTTTGTGGTCAGCGAGGAACTCGCGCGTGAGTTGTTCGCCAACGGGCAGGTGGCGTTCCAGTACGTTGATCCGCTGACGGACGAGCCTACGATGGAGTCGCCTTACAATCCGAACGGATCTTACTATGCCATCGAGGGCATCATCAGCCGCAACGGGCAGATACTCGGAAAGATGGGTCACAGCGAGAGGTACGAGAGGAACCTGCTGAAGAACATCGAGGCCGACCTCGAGCAACCACTGTTCGAGAACGCCGTCAGGTATTTTATCGGGTAATAAATGAAGAGGAATATCATTCACGATGGGGTGTCCATCAAGATTTTCGAGACGGATGACCCGCAGAAGGTGATCATACATTTCACGGATGAGATCACGGCGTTCAACAAGATCAAGAAGGCGGTGATCAAGGACAAGGGGATCTACTGCAACGGGATTTCATGCGAGATCTCCAGACTGTTGCAGAAAGGTGGAGTGCCTACGCACTTCATCGAGCAGATCTCTGACACTGAGCAGCTTTGCTGGAAATCACAGGTAATCCCGATGGAGGTGATCGTCAGGAATGTGATCGCCGGCTCGATGGCCCAGAGGCTTGGGCTGGAGGAAGGTATCGTGCCTAAGGAGCCGGTCTACGACCTCTGCTACAAGTCGGACATCCTCTGCGACCCGATCATCAACGACTACCACGCCGTCGCCCTCGGCCTCGTGAGCAAGGAAGAACTTGAGCGGATATATTCATTGACAAAGCAGGTCAACAGCATCCTGACCCCGGTCTTCAAGGAGATCGGCATCACGCTGGTGGACTTCAAGATAGAGTTCGGCCACCTCTGTGACGGCAGTCTCGTGATGAGCGACGACATCACCCCTGACAGCGCCCGCTTCTGGGACATCGCCACGGGAGACCGCCTCGACAAGGACCGCTTCCGCAAGGACAACGGCCACGTCGGCGAAGCCTACAGGACGGTCTACGAGCGTCTGACCGGCAAAAATGGTTGAGCGGGAATTCAAGATATTCTGCTAAAATCATCACTGAAATTTCGGGGATCTCCTGAAATTTAGTACATTTGAGGTTGCTACAAGCACCATCACCATGATGCCATGATAGACTTGCGAATAGACTGGCAACATAATATTCATTGAATATGAGACCTTTATTTCTGACAAATACTCTTACTCGAACGAAAGAGCCTTTCAAGCCGATCCAGCCGGGACACGTGGGAATGTACGTCTGCGGGCCTACGGTCTACGGAGAGGCTCACCTCGGACACGCGCGTCCGGGAGTGACCTACGATGTGCTTTTCAAACTGCTCAGGCATCTTGGCTACAAGGTGCGCTACGTGCGGAACATCACCGACGTGGGACACCTTGAGCACGACGCCGACGAGGGAGAGGACAAGATCTCCAAGAAGGCAAGGCTGGAACAGCTTGAGCCTATGGAGGTTGTGCAGACCTACACGTTCCGCTACCACGAGGCGATGCGCCTGCTGAACGTGGCGCCGCCATCCATCGAGCCGAGAGCTTCGGGGCACATCATCGAGCAGATCGAGACCGTCAAGAAGATTCTGGACGCGGGCTACGCCTACATCTCCAACGGATCCGTGTACTTTGACGTGGAGAAATACAACAAGGGTCACCACTACGGAATCCTTTCCGGACGCACTCTGGACGACACCCGTGAAGGAACACGCACACTTGACGGACAGAGCGACAAGAAGGCTCCGTACGATTTCGCCCTTTGGAAGAAGGCCGAGCCGGAACACATCATGCACTGGCCGAGTCCTTGGAGCGAGGGATTCCCGGGATGGCATCTGGAATGCTCCGTGATGGGCGAGAAATACCTCGGCAACGAGTTCGACATCCACGGCGGCGGAATGGATCTGATGTTCCCTCACCACGAGTGCGAGATCGCCCAGAATGTGGCCAGCCGCCACACACAGGGTGTCCACTACTGGGTCCACAACAACATGATCACGATCAACGGCCAGAAGATGGGCAAATCCCTGGGCAATTTCATCACCCTGCCGCAGCTGTTCAGCGGACAGCACGAGAAACTCGCGCAGGCATATTCCCCGATGACCGTCCGCTTCTTCATCCTCCAGGCGCACTACCGCAGCACGCTGGATTTCAGCAACGAGGCACTGCAGGCCGCCGAGAAAGGCCTGAAGAGGGTTATGCAGGCCGCGAAGGATCTCCGGACGCTGGCTTCGGCGGCCGGGATCGCCGACACCGCCAAGGGCACCGAGGGCAGTCCCGTGGACACCATGCAGTACGGTGAGTTCATCACCGCCACGGCTCCCGACACATGCACGGCCAGTTCCGGGGAGGTCAAGGGAATATTCAATGCTGTCTATGAGGCGCTTTGCGACGACCTTAACACGCCGATCGCACTGTCGCACATCTTCGACGCGGTACGCCTTGTCAACTCCGCCAAGGCTGGAGAACTAAAACTGAGCAAGGGTGATTTGGAGACTCTGACGCAGCTTTTTGATGACATCGTGTTCGGTGTCCTCGGCCTGAAGGACGAGTCCGCCGCCGAATCCGGCAAGGGTCAGGAGATTGTCTCCGGACTGATGGACATGGTGCTTGAGGAACGCGCCAAGGCCAAGGCAGCGAAGGACTGGGCGGCCAGCGACGCCATCCGCGACCACCTCAAAGCTCTGGGAATCACAGTGAAAGACACGAAAGACGGAGCCGAGTGGACAATGCAGTAAATCCTGCCCGATTTCCGCTACGGACTCAGCCTTGAACTTCTGAAGCAGCGGCCTTGGCCAATCTGGCAGCCTCCAACGCGGCGTGCTCGGCCTTGGCCCTTTCGACGGAGACGGATTTCTTCAAGACAAAACCCGAACCCAAGTACTTGGTGCGCACATCCTCGTCCGCGGCAAGGGATTCCGGCGTACCCTGCTGGAGGATAGTGCCTTCATAAAGGAGATAGGCACGGTCGGTGATCGCAAGCGTCTCACCGACATTGTGGTCTGTGATGATGACACCGATGTCCTTGTACTTAAGTTTCGCGATGATGAACTGGATGTCCTCCACGGCAATCGGATCGACACCGGCGAACGGTTCGTCCAACAGGATGAACTTCGGGTCGATGGCAAGGGCGCGTGCGATCTCGCAACGCCGTCTCTCGCCTCCGGAGAGCTGGATGCCAAGACTCTTGCGGACTTTCGAGAGGTTGAACTCGTTGATCAGATCCTCAAGCCTTTCCTGTCTCTCGGCCTTGGACATGTCCGACATCTCCATCACGGACATGATGTTGTCCTCAACCGACATCTTGCGGAACACCGAAGCCTCCTGTGGCAGATAGCCGACTCCCTTCTGAGCCCTTTTGTACATAGGGAGTTCGGTGATGTCCTCGTCGTCAAGGAACACACGTCCTCCGTTCGGGACTATCTGCCCTGTGATCATGTAGAAACTGGTGGTCTTCCCCGCTCCGTTCGGGCCGAGGAACCCAACGATCTCTCCCTGGTTGATCTCCATCGAAACGCCTTTCACGACGGTTCTGATGCCATATTTCTTGACGAGGTTCTCGCAATGAAGTTTCATCTTGTCTCAAATCTAATTGTAAATCACTATCTTGTCTCAAGGCCGAAATCCTTGACGAGGTTCTGCACCTCACCGTTCTGTCCCATCAGGACCGTGGCCTTTTCCTGATCTGTGTAAGGCCGGACGCCTTTGTCCTCCACAGGAATGACCCCCACCTCAAGACGGATTCTGGATGACCCGGCTTTCTTCCGCAAAATTCCTTCCAAAACCAAGAGACGGTTCTCCCGGATCCATTTTTCCTGCGAGGCGTTGCTGACCTTGAACGTCAGTTCCTTGTAGCCGTCCTTGGTCTCAATGCTGACCTCCGCGTTCTGAAGGGTGTTGGCAAGTCGAGGGCTCGAGGCGTACTCCGCAGGGATGGTCTTCCAAGCCTCCAGCAAGGCACTGTCCTCAGGAATCACATCCGCGATCGGCGCAGCCTCATTGACGACTTTCTTATTCTCTTCCTCCTCGATCATCGAATTGAGCGACAGTGACGCTCCTGTCTTCACCGGCTTCCTTCTCGCCCTCGGAGCAGGATTCTCCTCAGCAATGGCCTGCGAACCAACATTCTCTACAGACACATCATTTCCGGTCGCCGAGTCAGCGGTTTCGGTCACCGAACTTGTCGAAGTGACCGCACTTTCAACAGGCCTATCCGAAGCCGCTTCGATGGTTGGTGAGTTTTGTCGAACCACAGGCTCAGCGACCGCCCCGACCGCTCCCGGTTCCCGTGCGGCGTCCGCCGACTGCGGTTCAGTCAGGCCGTGGCCGCCCGTGGCCACGTGAACGGGTGTCACCTGCGGCGCAGGTGACGGGATGGAGCGCGAAGCGCGGACGTCTGGTGAACCGCTGCCGGCGGATGCCGTCCCCACAGCAACCTTGGCCGTTCCAGCATCCGGAGCCTTCATCAGGAAACTAAGCTTCATCAAGGCGAACTCAATATGAAGCCGAGGATTAACCGCCTGTTTGTACCCGGCCTCGCAAGCGGAAGTGACACTCAACGCATCATACAAAAACTTCAGCGAACAACGTGAAGCCTGCTCCTCATATCTCGCCTTCAGCGAATCCGGCAACTCCAGCAAAGCCCCAAGGCCACCGTTCTTCGTCACCATCAAATCCCTGAAATGTGAACTCAGCGCCGCGCAAAAATGAAGTGCGTTAAACCCTTTGGACAGGATCTCGTCAAACTTCAGCAAAGCCGTACCGTAATCCCCCGCCAGAAAAGCGTCCACCAGGTTGAAACTATAGTCATAGTCAAGCACGTTGAGATTTTTCAGAACCTCCTCGTACTTCACATCCGTCCCGCAGAACGCCACCGTCTGATCAAAGATCGTAAGAGCGTCACGCATAGCCCCGTCGGCCTTCTGCGCTATCACATGCAATGACTCATCGTCTATATTCACACCCTCCTTCCCCGCTATCATCCTGAGGTTGCCCACGATGTCCGGAACCGAGATCCTGTTGAAGTCGTAAGTCTGGCAACGCGAAAGGATCGTCGGCAGAATCTTATGCTTCTCGGTGGTGGCAAGAATGAATATGGCGTGTGCCGGCGGCTCCTCAAGTGTCTTGAGGAAGGCGTTGAACGCGGCCGTGGACAGCATGTGTACCTCATCGATGATATAGACGCTGTACTTCCCCACCTGCGGCGGAATCTGCACCTGGTCCATCAGATTCTTGATGTCATCCACACCGTTGTTGGAGGCGGCGTCCAATTCATGAATACAATATGACCGTCCCTCCTGGAAAGACCGGCAGGACTCACACTCGCCGCAAGGCTCCATGTCCGGCGAAGGATTGGAGCAGTTGATGGCCTTCGCGAATATTCTCGCCGTGGTCGTCTTCCCCACTCCACGCGGGCCACAGAACAGATAGGCATGCGCCAGTTTCCCCCTGATTATGGAATTCTTCAGGGTCTGGGCGATGTTATCCTGACCGATGAGGGACTCAAATGAATCAGGACGGTATTTTCTTGCCGATACGATGTATTCAGACATAACAACGTTCAAATCTTAGGGAGTGGTTGTCCGCACCAAGTTTTGTAAGGCAAATTTACGCAATATTTTGTACATTTGTGCCGCACGGCATGAAGTATGGAGTTTTTTGTCGGCGCAAACGGTTTACACGTCCGGGACCGCATGAATATTCCCGGACAAGCATTTTTGAATGACAAACAAATACTGAACATGAAAAGATTCTTTCAAATACTGGCCTGTGCCATCGCCGGGCTGCTTTTGGCCACTGACGCTTTCGGTCAGGCACAAATCACCACAAGGAGGGAGAAACTCAAGGATTTCACCTCCAAGACCACAAAGGTCGTCCTGACAGGTGACGAATTCCTTGACGAGGCTCTGGAAGAGAGTGTCGCCTCCACATGGACCGTGTCCCCTTACGAGTTCTGCACCAACGAGGAGTTCCAAGGCATCAAGACAAACGACAATTTTTATTTCCTGATGGTCGTCAAAGGCCAGTTCCGCAGGGAATCCGAACCTGGCATCGACCTGCTCACCCTTGTCAAAGGAGGAGAAGGAGCGGAAAAATCCATCAGCGACATGTTCGAGGTCGTGAACTTCCCTCTGCGCCCGACCGAAGATCCGTCCGGACGCGAGTTCGTGCTGCTCCCGGCGTTTCTGAAAATCATCCAAGATCACACCATCAGCCTCACAGACACGGAGATGAAGGCATATTCAAGCCTCGGAGCAAAAGACTCCAAGAAACTTAGAATCAAAAGAATCTTCTTCTGGTCCGAGGATTTCGCCCCTCAGGTTGACGAGCAGACCAAGCGTTCGCTCGACGAGGACATCCTCATCAAGGAAGATGAGGACGAGGTGGATGAGATCTTCTCGGAAGGGACCTTCAACACTGTCGTAAGTTATGTCGTGGCCCCTTCCGAGCCCGTGAACGGATCCATCTGCTACAAGATGCTCATCGGCTCCGACAACCACGAGCTTTACTATTTCAAAAAGCATAAGATAACCGCCAAAAGCGGCAAGGGATTCCTCTCCAGCGACATCAAATCTATCAAACTTCTAAGGAAATAATGATCGTAGGGACGGTTGGCTGCGGATTGAGGTATGCGGTCAAAAGAAGCGGCAACGCAGTGGGATACTGCTCACTGACAATCAAATGCGGAACAAGGGACGAGGGAGATTTCCACAGCGGGATCGCCCATTTCACCGAACATACCCTGTTCAAGGGAACCGAGCGCAAAAGTGCCAAAGTCATAAGCGGCTACCTTGACAGACTCGGCGGCGAATTGAACGCGTTCACCACCAAAGAAGAGATTGTGATCCATTCCACGGTTCTCAAGGAGGATCTCGGCAAGGCCGCGTCCCTGCTACTTGAGCTGGCGACCTGCCCTACATTCCCGGAAGAAGAGATAGCCGTCGAAAAAGGTGTGGTGATCGATGAGATCAACTCCTACAAAGACTCCCCCGCAGATGATGTCTATGACAAGTTCGAGGAGGCCTTGTTCGCAGGGCATCCTCTCGGGCGTTCGATTCTCGGAACGGCTGCCAGTGTGAAAAAGATCACAAGCAAGGAGCTTAGGCAATTCACAAAAGAGCATTTCGTGCCAATGAATATGGCTCTTGCGATAGTGGCCGACATTGACGAGAAAAAGTTGGAGGAGAGCGTGCTCAAGCTGGTAGGCAAGGTGTTCAAAAATGAACACGCGACTGGTGGCGAACGCATTGTCACCCCGGTTCCGGTCAAGCCCGCCTTCAACAAGCAGGTAGAAAAAAGGAACCATGAGGTCAACGCCGTCATCGGGAACTTCGCTCCTTCGCTTGACAACACAGAGGAGCGTTTCGCGGCCATCCTGATGAGCAACATCATCGGCGGGCCGGCATCCAATTCCCTGCTGAACAGCCTATTACGGGAGAAAAACGGATGGGTTTACGGTGTCGAGTCGTCATATTCACAGTACACAGAATCAGGCATAATGACAATCAGTCTCGGGTGCGAGCGAGGCAACTTGGAAAAATGTCTGGATGCGATCTGGAAGGTTATCCGGAAGATGCAGGACGAGGAATATTCCTCCGTCAAGCTGAAGGCCGCGAAAAAGCAGTTCCTCGGCCAGCTCGCCATCAGCTCCGACAACGGTGAGTCCCAGTGCCTCTCGATGGGGAAAAGCCTCGTGTCGTTGGGAACCATATTCACGGACAGGCAGAACATTGAGGCGATCGAGGCGGTGACCTCCGAAGGCATAAGGAACGCAGCTTTGAGAATATTCAACCCTGAAAGCACCTCTTCCCTGATTTTCCTGTAGGCAAGGTGCGGCCACAAATTTTATGAATATGGAGTCTCCGGCAGACAAATATCTTAGAGAACATTCCTCACGCCAGAGCGAGGCCCTGGACTGGATCGAGAAACAGACCAACATCCACACGAACTACCCCCGGATGCTTTCGGGGGCGGTCCAGGGTCGCCTGCTGACAATGCTGGTGGAGATCTCGAATGCGAAACGCATCCTTGAGATCGGCGCGTTCACCGGCTATTCCGCCACCTGCATGGCCTACGGACTTCCGGAGGACGGCCACATCGACACCCTTGAGATCAACGACGAATTGGAGGATCTGATGCGCGAAGGCTGGTCAAGGGCCGGGGTGGCGGACAAGATCACCCTGCACATCGGCGACGCCCGCGAGACCCTTTCCACACTGGAAGGCCCCTACGACATTGTTTACATGGATGCCAACAAACGTGAATATGTCACCTACTACAATCTGGTCTTCGATCTTGTGAGGCCAGGCGGCCTGATCCTGGCCGACGATGTCCTCTGGGACGGCAAACTCTGGCAGGATCCCGTCCCGCAAGACAAGCAGACCCAAGGCATCATCGCCTTCAATGACCTCATAGTCAACGACCCCCGTGTCGAGTCCGTTCTCCTCCCCCTCCGCGACGGCCTCAACGTCATCCGGAAACTGTAAGCTAGTCAACCAAGAGGACCATGACACCTCTCGGTTGACCGGCAACCTATATTTATCTCACACTGAAGGCGAAGACGCAGTGGCTGGTGTAGGTTTCACTCGGACGAAGGATGGCTGACAATCTCAACGTCATCATCATTTAGGCCTTATGACCTTGATGAAATCCTGTCGCTTCCCATTTTTGTATCCCACACAGTACGACACCATCTGATCCTTGTATCCCGCCATGAACCACGCATTCCCCTCTGGAGTCCAGACGCTGTCAAGTTGACTATCGACCTTGATTTTTTGGGCATTGGCATTCAGGACACTACTCAATAGTTTTTGTGTTTTAACAATTTCCATTCTATGTTGGATCAGAATATGAGATTTTCTCGATTATTCCTTTGCGCACAAACAGAAACACCTTACCGTCTTGCTCTGGAAATAAAACATATGGAATATAGTAGCTAAAAGGCTTAAGCCATTCTGCGACAATAGGTTTTCCGTACGTAAAATCATCTAATTTTGACAATTTATCACCCACTTTAATTCCTCCTTTAATAAGGAATGTCAATGCAGAAAACGAATTGTCAGAAAGAGTAAAACCGCAGAAATAGCCACCATTGCAAAACTCAAAATAGCACTTACCTTTTTTGTAAGTTTCAGTAACTTCGTAATCACCGCCATTGGAACTCTGCTTCTCATACTTATCGGGCAATCCAAATTTGGCAACAAATTGCGAATAATCCAACACTTGACCTATCTTGATTCCCTCAACGTCATAGGCAATATTTTCTAACGATTGACCATAAGCGCATTTGCAAAATATTGCTATAAAAAATAATGAGAATAATAACTTTTTCATAATATGACTATCTTCCTAAACATACTTCTTCTATATTGGATCAGAATACCGAATATTATGAATTATGCCATCTTTTACAGATAGAAACACAAATGCATCCAAATGATTATAGAATATGGCATATTCAACAAAGCCATTCTCTGGTTTCAGCCAGGACGCCACTTTGGGTTTACCATATTTGAAGTTATCCAACTTTGACAGTTTATCCCCTACGCGGATCCCGCCAGATACCCACAAAGTAAGGGCCGAAAACTTATTCTCATTTATGGAAAAGCCACTAAAAGCCCCGTTATCCTGAAAATAGAAAACGTCTTGACCAACTTTATAATATTCGTCAATACTCGACTCCCCACCTTCTCCGGAATCACTTTGGGTATATTCCGTTGGTTTCCCGAACTTCGCCACAAACTGGTCGTAAGTCATCTTCTGGCCGATCTTCACACCTTCAACATCAATGCTTTTAGCCCTGAACTCATCATAAAAATCCTGAGCGTTTGCTGCCATATATAAAAGTGCAGCCAAACATATTGCCATTTTCTTCATAAACACATTAATCTTCCCTTTCTGTCAGACCATGAATGTCTCATATAAACTCATATGTTCCCCAAAATCATATTGGATCGGAATAACTTATGGAACAGATTATGCCATTCTTTACCGAGAGGAACACAAGGCCATCTAAATAATTATAAAACAGTGTATATTTGACAACACCATCTTTCGGTTCAAGCCAAGATGCGACCTTAGGTTTTCCATATTTAAAGTTGTCAAGACTCGACAGTTTGTCGCCCACATGGATGCCACCATCAATCCACAATGTAAGAACTGATAACTTTTTGTCCTTTATGGAAAATCCACAAAAACTCCCATTATTCCTAAAATAAAACACATCCTTCCCAACTCTGTAATATTCATCAGTTGTAGGGGTACCTTCTTCTCCAGAATCAGAATCACTTTGAGTATATTCCGTTGGCTTCCCGAACTTAGCCACGAACTTGTCGTAAGTCATCTTATGACCAATCTTCATACCTTCCACATCAATGCTTTTAGCCCGGAACTCATCATAAAAGTCCTGTGCGTCAGCTGTCACGTACAAAAACGCAACCAAACATATTGCCACTATTTTCGCATACATAATTCTCTTTTTCTACATCGAAGAAGAATAATGAATATTTTGAATCACACCATCTTTCACGGACAGAAAAACCAAGTCATCCAAATAATCATAAAATAGCACATAGTCCACAAGTCCATCTTCTGGTTTAAGCCAAGATGCAACCTTGGGCTTTCCGTATTTGAAGTTGTCCAGCTTTGATAGTTTGTCACCGACACGAACACCTCCGGGAATCCACAATGTCAGAGCGGCAAATCGATCGTCCATTAAAAAGAATTCATTAAATGTGCCATTATTTATGAATGAAAAAGAGTTCTTCCCTACCCAATAATATTCATCTAAGTAAGAGTAGCCATCTCCTTCTGATTTATCCTGTTTATATCGATCTGGCTTCCCGAACTTCGCCACAAACTGGCCGTAAGTCATCTTCTGATCAATCTTCACACCCTCCACATCAATGCTTTTAGCCCTGAACTCATCATAAAAATCCTGAGCGTTGACTGTCACGTACAAAAATGCTGTCACGCATATTATCACTATCTTCCTAAACATATTCTATATTGGATCAGAATACCGAATATTATGAATTACGCCATCCTTCACAGACAAATACACAAAAGCATCCAAAAAATTATAGAATAAGACATATTCCACAAAGCCATTCTCCGGTTTCAGCCAAGAGGCTTCTTTCGGTTTACCATATTTGAAATTATCCAACTTTGACAGTTTATCTCCTACGCGAATCCCTCCAGACACCCACAAAGTAAGGACTGAAAAATTATTTTCATTTATGGAAAAGCCACTAAAAGTCCCGTTATCCTGAAAATAGAAAACGTCCTGACCAACTTTATAATATTCGTCAACATTCGACTCGCAAGCTTCTCCTGAATCACTTTGAGTATATTCCGTTGGTTTCCCGAACTTAGCCACGAACTGGTCGTAGGTCATCTTCTGGCCAATCTTCATCCCTTCAACATCAATGCTTTTAGCCCGGAACTCATCATAGAAGTCCTGAGCGATCATCGTAACAGCGGGCAACGCCAACAAGCAAATTACCAACACCTTTCTCAATATGTCTCTTCTTTTTGTCATTCTACATCGAAGAAGAATAGTGTATAATTTGAATCACACCATCTTTCACGGACAGAAAAACCAAATCATCCAAATAGTCATAGAATAGAACATATTCCACAAGACCATTATGAGGTTCAAGCCAAGATGCCACTTTAGGCCTTCCGTATTTGAAATTATCAAGTTTCGAAAGCTTGTCACCAACACGAATGCCACCAGAAATCCACAGAGTTAGAGCAGAAAATCTATCATCTCTTAAAACAATAGTTCGTTAATTTTTCCATGGCCTAAGCGGCCCTGTCAGTAAACAAAACCAGTTCCTTGAAAAGTTTGTCAATAACTTGTGGGTCCGGTCGCAGACCGGACACGCAAATAA
>SAMEA104315421__coassemble_856_pt1 | contig 24155 bp, 19 predicted proteins | sample SAMEA104315421__metabat2_low_PE_038 | metagenome-assembled genome bin SAMEA104315421 (sample SAMEA104315421) | gut metagenome | biome: Monkey gut; feature: monkey-associated habitat; material: faeces | place: China | collected 2013 | reverse complement strand
TAATCTAATTCTTACACTTACCTCGTTGTAATCTCTCAGTATTGTCAATGAACTTGTTTTTATACCGCTTCTTCCGAAACGGGCTGCAAAGATACGCACTTTTTTTTTACCTCCAAATTTTTTTTTGAGATTTTTTATAAAAATTTTCGAGGAGTGGGGATTTTCACCTTAATATAGTATATTCCCTCTAAAAAAACTGTTTCTTTTCTATGGAACGGGCGTAAAAATCGCAGATTTTTATGTAAGTTTGTTTTTTGTCGGTGCGCTTCAACAGGCTCAGCGACCGAACACAGTTCGGATCCTGAGTCCGTCGAAGGGTCCTGACGAAATAAACAAGAAAGAAATGAAAACAAAATAACGACCAATGGAAGAAAAGAGAAACGCATTGCCGGAAAACGCTCAAAGGGAGCTGGCGCCCGGCGAGGAGTACAAGCCGCTCTTGGGGGCGGAAAGGAAATGGGCGGAAGTGACACCTTATTCAGTGACCTTGGGATTGCTGATGGTGGTCATCTTCTCCGCTGCGGCGGCCTATCTGGGGCTGCGCGTGGGACAGGTGTTCGAAGCGGCGATCCCTATCGCGATCATAGCGGTTGGGCTGACGAACGCCCTTGGCAAAAAAGAGGGCCTCGGACAAAACGTCATCATCCAGTCCATCGGAGGCTGCTCAGGAGCCGTGGTGGCGGGTGCGATATTCACACTTCCCGCCATCTACATCCTTGGGGTTGATGTCAACTTTATGCAGATGTTCCTCTCGTCGCTGCTCGGCGGCGTTTTGGGAATATTATTCCTCATCCCTTTCCGGAAATATTTCGTGAAGGAGATGCACGGGAAATATCCTTTCCCTGAAGCCACGGCAACCACTCAGATCCTTGTAAGCGGCGAGGGTGGTGGCAAGGGTGCGGGCACGCTTTTGGTCAGCGGTCTCATCGGAGGTCTCTACGACTTCATTGTCAGCACTTTCGGAGCATGGGCGGACACGGTCAGCACAACCGTCATGGGATTCGGGCAGACTATCGCCGACAAGGCGAAGGTGGTTCTGAAACTGAACACCGGAGCGGCCGTACTGGGTCTCGGCTACATCGTGGGTCTGAAATATGCCTTCATCATCTGTTGCGGAAGCTTCCTGGTGTGGCTGGTGATCATCCCGCTGATGAACCTCATCTGGGGCGGTCAGGTGATTGACCTGATGAACACCGGAGTGACAATGACAATCGGAGATATGAGCCCTGACCAGATATTCAAGGATTACGCGAGACACATCGGAATCGGCGGCATCGCGACGGCCGGAATCATCGGCATCATCAAATCGTCCGGTGTGATCAAGTCGGCTGTCGGACTGGCTGTCGGCGAGTTCGGAAAGAAGGGCGGCAAAGTGGAGACAACCGAGAGGACACAAGAGGATATTCCTATGAAAACCATTGTGTTCGGCATCGTGCTGACGCTTCTGGCGGTGTTCGCGTTCTTCGCTTTCGGCGGGGTTGTGAACAACATCTGGCAGGCGGTTGTCGGGCTGCTGATCGTGGCGATCATCTCGTTCCTGTTCACGACCGTGGCGGCCAACGCCATCGCCATCGTGGGCACCAACCCGGTGAGCGGCATGACGCTGATGACCCTGATCATCGCCGCGCTTATCCTTGTGGCTGTGGGGCTTAAGGGCAACGCCGGCATGGCCGCGGCTCTGATCATCGGTGGGGTTGTCTGCACGGCTCTTTCGGTTGCGGGTTCGTTCATCACTGATCTCAAGATCGGTTACTGGATAGGCAGCACGCCCAAGAAACAGGAAGGCTGGAAGTTCGTGGGTGTGGCTGTCGCGGCGGCGACTGTCTGCGGGGTGATGCTCGTGCTTAACAAGACGTACGGATTCGTAGGTGACCAGGCGCTTGTGGCTCCTCAGGCCAACGCTATGGCGGCCGTGATCCAGCCGATGATGAACGGCGGAGGAGCTCCGTGGCTGCTCTACGGGATAGGAGCCGTGCTGGCCATAGTGCTGACCTTCCTCAAGGTTCCGGCCCTGGCATTCGCCCTTGGCATGTTCATTCCGATCGACCTGAACCTGCCTCTTCTGATAGGCGGGGCGATCTCCTGGTTCGTCAGCACCCGCTCGAAGGACAAGGCGCTTAATGAGATACGTCTGAACAAGGGTACGCTGATCGCTTCCGGTTTCATCGCCGGCGGCGCGCTGATGGGAGTCGTGAGCGCCCTGCTCAAGTTCTTCAACGTGGATTGGTTCCTGACCGGCTGGAACGCCCAATACGGCGAGGCCATCGCCATCATCCCGTTCATCGGAATCATCGCCTACACGGTGATCGCTTCTTTGAGGGCCAAGGAATAAACAAACGGTCACTGAGCCTGCAGAAGTGACTTTCCGACAGGTTCATTTCGGGCGCTTCGACAAGCTCGGCGACCGAAACAGTGAGTTCTGAATAATATGTCAGGCTGCTCAGCGGCCAGAAAATAACAACAACATGGAAAAAGTTTTGGACAGGTTCCTGAGGTACGTCAGCGTTGACACTCAGTCGAACGAGGAATCAGAGAGCCAGCCTTCGGCGGAAAAAGAGCTCAATCTGCTGCGGATGCTGCGCGACGAGCTTCAGGCTCTCGGAGTGGAAGCCACTCTGGATGAATATGGTTACGTGATGGGGTCGATCCCTTCGAACATCGAGGCGAAAGTGCCGGCGATCGGCTTCATCGCCCACGTGGACACCGCTCCGGACGCATCGGGCGCGAATGTCAAACCTCAGATAATCAATGAATATGATGGTGGGGATATTCCGCTTAAAGGCGTGTCGGGCCTGGCGCTGAAGCCTTCGGAATTTCCTGAAATGCTTCACTATGTCGGCCAGACGTTGATCACCACCGACGGCACGACTCTGCTTGGAGCAGACGACAAGGCTGGCGTGGCCGAGATTATGGACGCTGTGCAGTACATCGTGGAGCATCCCGAGTTCAAGCACGGTGAGATCAAGATCGGATTCACTCCGGACGAGGAGATCGGACGCGGTGTCGTGAAGTTCGATGTCAAGAAGTTCGGAGCCGAATATGCCTACACGATGGATGGCGGCGAGATCGGCGAGCTGGAGTTCGAGAATTTCAACGCGGCTTCGGCGAAGATACATATTCAAGGAAGGAATGTGCATCCGGGCTATGCAAAGGGGAAGATGAAGAACGCCATTCTGATAGCGACGGAACTGAACGGGTTGCTGCCGGTTCAGCAGAGGCCTGAATATACCGAAGGGTATGAGGGATTCTTCCACATCATCGGGATCAACGGTTCGGTTGAGGAGGCCGATGTCACCTACATCATCCGCGACCATGACCGCAAGGAGTTCGAGAGCAAGAAGGCGATCATGCAAAAATGCGTGGACTTCATCAATGTGAAGTACGGCGATGGTACGGCGACGGCTGTGATCAAGGATCAGTACTACAACATGCGCGAGCAGGTGGAACCGCATTATCACGTGGTGGAGAAAGCCGTGAAGGCGATGGAGATGGCCGGCATCAAGCCGAAGATCCAGCCGATCCGTGGCGGCACCGACGGCGCAAACCTGAGTTTCAAGGGCCTGCCTTGCCCGAACATCTTCGCCGGAGGTCTGAATTTCCACGGCAAGATGGAGTTCATTCCTCTCCAGAGCATCGAGAAGGCTTCTGAAGTCATCCTCAACATCATCTCGCTCTACGCGGAGTAAATTTCCGTGGCAGATAACCAACTGGTTATCAACAATAAAAGCATTCTCGTGGTGGACAAAACCGAACCACGAGAATGCTTATTTTATTGGTTACTAAGCAATTAAACGCCACGCAGGCGCACTCCCCTCGCCCCCCAGACTGTCTGAAAAGTCTCGGCGAGAGTAGAAAAGTCTGTACCCCCTATACAGGGGCGACAACGATTTTTCTATCCTCACTGGGGGTGCTTTTACTTTTAAGACAGTCTCCCCCTTCGACACTTCGGCAAGCTCAGCGCACCGTTGGCTCAGGGACTGCCTTGATCTTCAGCTAGAGGTAAGCCAAAAGCCCTAGGCGCTTCGACCGCGGTTGCAGTCGTGGCGTCATTAGTCCTTATAGTACAGCTAAAGGTAAGCCAAAAGCCCCGGGCGCTTCGACAGGCTCAGCATCCTGGGCTTTGGTTTCAGTTGGTCGCGGAGCCTATCGAAGCGACGAGGGAGGCTCAGGGAGACCGTCGGGATATTCAAAGAAAGGTTATTTGATGACTCCCAACTCCTTGCCGACCTTGATGAAGGCGGCGATGGCTTTGTCGAGGTGCTCGCGCTTGTGGGCGGCGGAGAGCTGGACACGGATGCGGGCCTGGCCTTTCGGGACAACCGGATAGTAGAACCCGGTCACGAATATTCCTTCCTCGGCCATCTTGGCGGCGAACTTCTGGGACAGAGGTGCGTCGTAGAGCATCACGGCACAGATGGCGCTCTGGGTCGGCTTGATGTCGAAGCCGGCGGCCAACATCTTGTCACGGAAGTAGTTCACGTTCTCCTGCTGGCGGTCGTGAAGCTCGTTGCTCTCTTTCAGCATCTTGAACATCTCGATGCCGGCGGCGACGATCATCGGCGGCAGGGAGTTGGAGAAGAGATACGGACGTGAGCGCTGGCGGAGCATGTCAATGATCTCCTTGCGGCCTGTGGTGAATCCGCCGACGGTGCCACCGAAAGCCTTGCCGAGAGTGCCTGTGAATATGTCGATGCGGCCGTAGCAGCCAAACTGCTCGGCGACTCCGTGGCCGGTCCTGCCGACTACTCCGGCGGAATGGCTCTCGTCAACCATCACGAGGGCATCGTATTTCTCGGCCAGTTCGCAGATCTTGTCCATAGGGGCGACGTTGCCATCCATTGAGAAGACTCCATCGGTGCAGATGATGCGGAACCTCTGGGCCTGAGCCTCCTGGAGGCAGCGCTCAAGGTCGGCCATATCAGCGTTGGCGTAACGGTAACGGACAGCCTTGCAAAGACGCACTCCGTCGATGATGGAGGCGTGGTTCAGGGAATCTGAGATGATGGCGTCGTCAGCCGTGAGCAGAGGCTCGAACACCCCACCGTTGGCATCGAAGCATGATGCGTAGAGGATGGTGTCCTCTGTGTGGAAGAAGTCGGAGATGGCAGCCTCAAGCTCCTTGTGAAGATCCTGGGTTCCGCAGATGAAACGGACAGAGGACATTCCGAATCCCCTCTCGTCCATAGCCTTCTTGGCTGCCTCGATGAGCCTCGGGGAATCAGCCAAACCTAAATAGTTGTTGGCGCAGAAGTTAAGAGCCTTGCTGCCGTCCTGGAGAGTGATCTCGGCGGATTGTGCGGAGGCGATGTTTCTCTCGTTCTTGTAGAGTCCGGCTTCCTTGATGGAGGCAAGCTCTGCCTGTAGATGTTCCTGGAATTTTCCGTACATATTGATAAAATTTTAAAACGTTTCGATTTCGCACTGACAAATATATTAATTTTTGACAAAATCGATAATATTTTATTATAAATAAGGGCTCTTGTCAGAAAATAATGTAAATTTGCACTTGCTAATTTAGCAATAAACAAGCGATCCGCAATGAAAAATGTACTAGTGATAGGTTCGACCGGACAGATCGGTTCGGAGCTGACAATGAAAATCAGGAATATGTACCCGGAGGGCAACGTTGTCGCCGGCTACATCAAAGGCGCTGAGCCAAAGGGTGTTCTGCTTGAGAGCGGTCCCGCCGAGGAGGCTGATGTCTGCAACGGTGAGCAACTTCTGGGCATCGTGAAGAAGTATAACATCGACACAATCTACAATCTCGCCGCCCTGCTCTCGGCTGTCGCGGAAAGGAAGCCGCAGCTGGCATGGCACATCCAGATAGACGGACTCATGAATATTCTTGAGATCGCGAGGGAGAACAATGTCGCTGTGTTCACACCATCCTCGATCGGTTCGTTCGGCCCTGAGACTCCGCATCAGAACACTCCTCAGGACACGCTCCAGAGGCCTCGTTCGATGTACGGCGTGACCAAGGTGGCCACCGAGTTGCTGAGTGACTATTATCACACCAAATACGGTGTGGACACCCGTTCGGTAAGGTTCCCTGGACTTATCTCCAATGTGACACTTCCTGGAGGCGGCACGACAGACTATGCCGTTGAGATCTATTATGCGGCAGTAAAAGGCGAAGAGTTTGTCTGCCCTATCGCGGCCGGGACATTCATGGACATGATGTACATGCCTGACGCGCTGAAGGCCGCCGTGGACATCATGAACGCGGATCCTTCCAAGCTGAAACACCGCAACTCGTTCAACATCGCCTCCATGAGCTTTGATCCGGAGATTATCTACCACAAGATTCAGGAACATATTCCTGGATTCAAGATGCGCTATGAGGTGGATCCGGTACGTCAGGCGATCGCTGACTCTTGGCCGGACAAGATGGATGATTCCTGCGCCCGCGAGGAGTGGGGATGGACACCGTCCTATGATCTGGAGACCATGACCGTGGACATGATTGACGCTCTCAAGAAGAAACTTCTCTAAAATTGTTTGAAATGTTCTTTGAGGTGAAAAAACTTCAAACAAACAATTCAAAACAGATTCTAAAAAGAGACTCTATTATAAAGGATAAAAGGACTGGCCTTCAGGTCAGTCCTTATTCTTTTGACTTGGAGCTTCGACAATCCAAGCGACTGGAAATATCATGGTCACAGAGCCTGTCGAAGTGACCCTTTACCGGATTTCCGAGCGGCCTTGGCTTCTTTTCTGGCCTTCTGCTTTTCGTACTGAACCTTATATCGTTCCAGAATCCGTTCTTCTTTTTGACGACGTTTCTCCATGGCTTCCAGGGTCTTGAGAGTTTTCCGGCGTTTCTTCTTCAAGGCTTTTTCCTCCTTGGCCTTCGCCTTGGCGGCGTCACGGGCGTCAAGTTCCGCCCAGCGTGCCTCCTTGGCGGCGATCCGGTCCTGACGAGCCTTTTCCCTCTCGGCTTTCTTTCTGGCCTGCTCAGCTTTCTTCAATGCGGTAGGATCCTGTGACAGAGAATCTGATTTCATGGCGGAGACAGAATCCGTTCCCGCCTTCAGGCTGTCAGTCAAAGCAAGACTGTCCTTTTGCGCAAGGCTGTCACGGAGTGCCAGACTGTCTTTAACTGCAAGGCTATCTCTCAATGCCAGACTGTCCCTTAAAGCCAGACTGTCAGCAGCCACCTTCAGGCTGTCAGCGATTCTGGCCGCCTCAGCCTCACGCTCGGCCTCAAGACGCTTTCTTTCAGCGTTGCGGGCGCGCTTCAAGGAGTCCTGACTTGCCAACATCTTATAGACACTGTTCATGTAGCCGGGGAAATAGGTGTCCGTCTGAACGAATTCCGCTCTGGGAATATCTTCGTAAATCTTTCGCTGAGACTCCCGTGGCTTATAGGAGGTGATGTCCTCCGGCCCTTTCGGACGCTTCTCCGGACGCCAGTCAAAACCCTTGAGGATTTTCTCGTCCTTCTTCATCTGGACAACAGGATAGGCGTCACTCTTTGCCGCATCAAAATAGTTAAGATCCTGAACGTTACCGTCCTTCAATGTGGCTGTCAACATCTTGGATTCAAACTTGTTGACAGTCGCAAGGGTTCCGTTCTCCTCAATGAAGAAAAGACCCGAAGCGCCTCCCATGGAATCGAATCTCCTCAAGGTGCCTGTGCTGTCAAAATAGGCCATCATCTCAGTTCCCCTGATCTGGTCGTAGGACAAGGTGTCCTCCTGCACGATGATGAATGCGTTGGACATGAGGCTTGCCCGGTCGAGGGATTGGTTCTTCACGATGACAGTTATGCTGTCAGCAGTGTACTGATGCTTTGTCTCGTTCCAGACAATAGGGGTCTTGTAAAGACGGATAAGAGAGTCCAAGTCCGTGTAGGCCAAGGAGTCGCACACGACCTGCATGTCATTCCGGAAGACCTTTACATTGTGGATTCCGTAGATGAAGCTTATCTTGGTGGAATCTTTGGGGGTCATGGCAAGAGAATCGGCCGCGGCCAGTGAGTCGGTCGGCATCGCAAGGGAATCTGTCGGGACGGACAGAGAGTCTGCAGGAACAGTCAAAGAGTCTGTAGGAACGGACAGAGAGTCTTTGGGAGCGGTCACTTCGACAGGCTCAGTGACCGGATTGTGCACTTTGGTCGTGTCCTGTACCACCACAAGGGCATTTGCTTTGGTCGTGTCGGGTATGACCGCGATCGTCTTCGACCGGGTAGTGTCAATGGCGGAGAACGACCAGAGAGGTGGTTCATATTCAATGACATCATCCCACGGTGCGGGAAGATTCTGCTTGCTCAGGCCACGTTTTCCGACAGCGGCGCCGGCAGCATTAGGGTCTTCCTCCTCCATCTTCTTCCGGGCTTCTTCGGCGGCGGCACGGGCTGCCTCGGCAGCCTTGCGGCGATATTCAGTGATCGGATCGACATTTATCTCTTTCAGACGCGCCTGAGAATTGGCGACCTCGGAGGAATCCACCTCACATTTCGGGATTGTCCTGATGATCAACGTGTCGGCCCCGATGTAGGCGGTGTCTCTCTTTTCACCTTGTTCACTGATGGCGATCACAGCAGGGTCTCTCGTCATCTTGATGAATGACAGGGAGTCAATATACTGCATGTAGCCAGCCACTGCCGCCACATTGCGGGTTGTGTCCAGCAGTTCCACGTTACCGAACATCTCGACATTGTTCGGAGTTCTATAGTAAACAAGGGTGTCAGCCCAGGCCTCCTGATTCTCGGTGAGAAAATGGACATTGCGGGTGAACGTGAACTTCTCCAGATTCCGTTCATAGACGCCGGCCATCGAGGAAAGCATATTGTTGTCCCGCCACGCGTTGGTGCCTGTTCCGAAAACAGCGATGTTGGTACCTGTGTTGTAGTTCAAGTCATCAGTCTTCACGAAGATGGAGTCCGTGTACATGTTGACATTGTTCGTAAAAGTGAATGTCTTGAGTTTGGAGTAATAGCAACCGTCATCGCTCTCGATGATCTGTCCGTCTTTGTCCCGCAAGGCTCCACCGCCACGGAACACGGCCACACTGTCTTTGGTGTTATAGTCCAGATCAGTGGTTCTCAGCGTGTTGCCGTCCTTGTCGCGAAGCTGGACCAACGCGCCTCGGAACTGCGCCAGACTCTGATCGATAAGGTAATCCAGGCTCTCGCTGCTCAGCACGGTGTTGTTCTGGATGATCTGGACGTTGCCGAATGCGTTGATCACGTTCTGGTTCACATTCCACAATGCGGTGTCACAGATCAGCAGGGTAGAATTGTGCTCGAAACGGGCATGCCCCAAAGCCTTTCTGTAGCTTTGGCCATATTCCTCAACCTGCTGCAGCTCGTCACAGCCAAGAAGACGCACAAGACTGTCTCGCCGCTCAGAGTTCTGGGCGGAAAGGCTGAACGACATCAGCAGAAGCAGTAATGAATATGCCAGACGTCTCGCGAGCATCAGTCTTCAGCGAACTTTGCCGCCCATCCCGGACGACGGAACTCGCAGTCCTTGAACATAGGGTCGATGACTATGTGGGTCTCCTTGATCTTGCCGGCAAGGAATTCATCAATAGCCTTCATTTGCTTGTCCTGACGGACCTGCTCCTGAAGCTGGCTGAAATCCTCGTCAAACGAAGCAGTGTGTGCGGGAATGATCTTATCTACACGGAGGATCTTGTAGATGGTCTTGCCGACAACATAGTCCTTGACCTGATCCTGACGTCCGTCATTGTCCGTGGATTCCACCGGCTCGGAGATCTCTCCCTCCTTCAAATCCTTGATGGCCAGATAGTCTTCCGGCTTTAGCTGGTCGATCTCGAAGTAGGCGGAGCCGGTGTTCGGATCGGACATCTGACCGCCGTTGGTCTTGGTGGCAGGATCCTGAGAGTAAAAATTGGCCGCCATCCTGAAAGACACGGCGTTGTTGTTGATCTCGGTGCGGAGACTGTCCAGCGTCTTGAAGGCTTTCTCTCTGTCCTCATCCGTGTACTTAGGCTTCATGAGAATGTGGCGGGCGTTGAACATGTCGCCCTTCTTCTCAATGACTTCGATGATGTGGAATCCGTCCGGAGTCTCGACAATCTGCGAGATCACACCCGGCTTAAGAGACATAGCCGCATCTGAAAATACTGGCCAGAAGATTGATTTTGAAGCCATTCCAAGCTCACCACCTTTACGAGCACTACCGGGATCCTCCGAATATATACGCGCGAGCGTCGAGAATTTCTCCCCGTTGATGATCCTCTCGCGGAGATCCAGCAGTTTCTCACGCACGGCCAGGTTGGCCGCCTCCCGGTCCGGGTAACGGCAGATCTGGCTGAGCTGGTACTTGATAGGGACAATCGGAAGATTCTTGGCGTCAACCGTGTCAAGATATTCCTTGACATCATAAGGTGTCATCTCCGGGATCTTCTTCATGATCTCCTGCTGCGCCTGCTGAGTAAGGCTCATATCCTCGTACTGCTTGCGCCATTCCTGACGAAGACGGTAGAGAGGTTTCCCGAAATATTCCTCAACCTTGTCTTCGCCTCCCAAATAGGTCAGCATCCTGTCCGCCTGCTGGGAGAGGCTGCTTTCAACCATGTCCTGATTGACCGTGAGAGAGTCGATCCTCGCCTGCATCAGGAACAGTTTGGACTCAAGAATAGCCTCCAACACCTCACAACGGACATTCCGGTCCGAAGACATACCCTGGGCGTTGCGGTCTTTTACGGCATTCTCGATGTCTGAGATCATGACCGCCTCGTTGCCGACGACGGCGATGGTCTTGTCAACGTACTTGTATTTCTGGGCGAAAGCCATCGCGCAGGTCGCTGCGAGGGCGAAGATGGTGATTGCTGTTTTCCTTATCATTTCGAATATATTACAAAATTCTCCTTAACCTTGGCGTCTTCTATCAAGTCCCGTTCCAAACCGGCAAGGAGTTCATGCTTTCTTCCACTGATGATGATGTCCCTTATCCTGTCGTCACAGTATTCCACCGGAGCGACCTCCCCTGCCTTCCGGTAGTCCACGATGAACGCCACGGAGACCCTGTCCTCTCCGTCAGGCATCTGGATGAACTGGCCGCTTCGCTGGGAAAGCATCTGGACATAGTCCACGCCGAAATCGGCCGCGAGCTTCACCGCATCGATCCATCCGCTGGAGTAATCGTGGTAACGCTGGGTCGAGTTGAACGCGATGCTGTCCGCGGCGATCACGTCCTCCACCTTGTCTGAGGACATCAACTTCTTGATCTTTGCCAGATTAGGAGAATCTTTAGAAATATTCAAGAACCTGGCTTTCATGATCGGACGCTCCAGTTTGAAAGACTCCTGATGGGAGTCGTAGTACTCCTCTATCTGCTTCCGAGAGACTGTCGTGTCCAGTCTTTCATTGATGTAGCGTTGCTCGTAGCGATAGCGCAGAAGTGACTGACGGTAGGCCTCAAGTTCCTTTGACACATCCTTTTCCCCCTTGGAGAGGCGCTGCTGCGCGATGTCCACGAACGCCTTGTCCCTGGCCCATGAATTTATGTAGATACCGGCCAGTTTCACACTGTCCTCAGGGGACGTGCCCTTGGGGATCATGTCGTCCAGTTCGGACCGGTAAAGCTTGTGGTCTCCCAACCTGGCGACAACCTCCCCGTCATGTATGAGGGAAGAGATGGCCTTGCAGGAAGGAAGAACGGCGAAGAGCGCCGCCATCAGGAATATGCGGAACTTTCCGGACATCGCTTTCTAACGGGAGTAGTTAGGGGCCTCCTTGGTGATGGTCACATCGTGAGGGTGGCTCTCAAGGAACCCTGCGTTGGTGATGCGGACAAACCGGGCGTCGCGAAGTCCCTCCACATTGTGAGCTCCGCAGTAGCCCATTCCGGCCCTCAAGCCACCGACCAACTGATAGACGACCTCGGAGACTGTCCCCTTGTAAGGCACCTGAGCCACGATCCCTTCCGGAACGAGTTTCTTGATGTCGGATTCCATGTCCTGGAAGTATCTGTCCTTCGAGCCCTGCTCCATGGCTTCGAGCGAACCCATACCACGATAGGACTTGAAGCGGCGGCCGTTCATGATGATGGTCTCGCCCGGTGACTCTTCGGTTCCGGCGAGCAGTGAGCCGGCCATGATGGTGCTGGCACCTGCCGCAAGAGCCTTGACAATGTCTCCCGAATATCTTATACCTCCGTCGGCGATGACAGGAACTCCCGTTCCCTTAAGCGCGTACGAGGCCTCCATCACAGCGGTGAGCTGAGGGACTCCGATTCCTGCAATGATTCTGGTCGTGCAGATTGAACCCGGCCCGATGCCGACTTTCACGGCCTTCACTCCGGCCTCGGCAAGAGCCTTGGCACCTGCGGCTGTGGCGACGTTTCCGGCGACAATCTGGAAATCCTTGTAGGCGCCACAAGCCTTCTTGATCATCTGGAGGACACCCTCGGAATGACCGTGAGCCGTGTCAAGAACCACAGCGTCGGCTCCGGCGTCGATCAACATGCCTATCCTCTCAACGGTGTCAGACTTGATCCCAGCGGCGGCAGCGACCAGAAGACGGCCCTTGCTGTCCTTGGACGCGATAGGGTTGTCCTTGATCTTCATGAGATCCTTGTAGGTGATAAGGCCCACAAGCTTGCCGTCATTGTCAACCACAGGAAGTTTCTCAACCTTGCTGTGCTGTAATATTTTCGTGGCGTCGGCCAGGGTTATGCCTTTAGGGGCCGTCACGAGGTTCTCCTTCGTCATCACCCGGGCGATCGGCAGTTGCATGTCCTCCTGGAATCTCAGGTCACGGTTAGTGACAATTCCGATGAGGAAGCCATTGGCGTCCACAACCGGGATTCCTCCGATGTGATGTTTCTTCATCATCGCCAAGGCATTGCCCACAGTGGCGTCAGGGCTGATCGTCACAGGATCGTAGATCATGCCGTTCTCGGCTCTCTTCACACGGCGCACCTGCTCGCACTGTTTCTCGATGGTCATGTTCTTATGGATCACACCGATGCCTCCGGCCCTTGCCATAGCGATGGCAAGATCGGCCTCCGTCACAGTGTCCATAGCGGCGGACACGATCGGAGTGTGGAGCTTGATGTCGGTCGTGAAATTTGTGGTGACGTCAACGTCACGAGGAAGTACATCGGAATGTGCCGGAACCAGCAAAACGTCATCGAAGGTGAGGCCTTCGGGAATCTCTCGGTTTACAAACTTCGCCATTGTAATCAAATAAATTTGACAAATATAAGAATTTTCACGAATAGTTGTCGTGGAGGAAGGGGTTTCGACTCCACAAAAAACGATGTTTTTTCAATATGTCCGTGAATATAGGAACATGAAAAAAAATAAGTTGGTGATCTTTTAAGGATTACATAACCGTCCCTGCCATGTGTCACGAGCCTCCAGACGCTTGTCAAGCATGCGGAGAATCTCAAAATTGCGCACCAATCCCCATGGGGTTTCGTTCACGAAACGTGGAGGGACCTCACCGGCGACACGCTCTATGTAAAGGTCAGGACGCAGACGTTCGAGGATGTCGGTGACGAGGTCAAGATATTCATCAAGCCCTGGACGGTAGAAGGCTGAGGGGTCGGCTGCATATTCCTTTTCCATCGAGGTGCCTTTGACGATCTGGAGCTGATGGAACTTGACGGAGCGCAATGGGAGGGATGAGATGAGATCACTCTGTTCGATGAGCATGTCACGGGTCTCGCCGGGAAGGCCGAGGATGAAGTGGGCTCCGGTGCCGAGGCCTCTGGAGGCTGTCATCTCCACGGCTTTGCGGGCGCAGGCGAAATCGTGGCCACGATTGATGTGGCGGAGGGTAGTGTCGCGACAGGACTCTATGCCGTACTCTACCACGACTATCGGGGCGGTGAGGGTGGTTTCGGACGCTTCGGCAGGCTCAGCGACCGGCATGTTCGGTCCCTGAGCCTGTCGAAGGGACTGGCGCCAATTCTTAAGCACACGTCCGGAAGCGAGATCAGCGAGATAGTCCAACTTTTCCTCATCAACACAGTCCGGACGCGTGCCTATCACGATGCCCACCACCTCCGGATGACCCAGAACCTCCTCATAAAGAGCCTTCAATCTTTCAAGGGTCCCGTACGTGTTTGAATATACTTGGAAATATGCCAGATAGTGCCTAGCCCGTGGATAGCGAACCCTTTGGAATTCAATCCCTTCGTCAATCTGGGTCATCAACGGTTTGCCCGGTGTGCTGTAGCCTGGATGAAAGGCCGCATTGTCACAGTACGTGCAGCCTCCGCGACCAACGGTACCGTCCCTGTTGGGACATGAGAACCCTGCGTCCAGAACCAGTTTCTGAAGCCGTTCGCCGTACTTGCGGCGGTAGTAACCGACAAACGAATTGTATCTTTTGCCTTCCGGAAAGTCAAACATATTGCAAGTCATCTTCTTAACTGCCGCATTTTTGGGGGCCGACCTCGGAAAAACACGACATATCACTTGCAAAACTAATGAATTGTGAATATTTTTACAAGCCGGAATCCGGACATCCGTGCCCCGGCCTGATTCATTTTTCGGAAAAAGAGAATTGAATAAAAACAAATTTGTCATGAATATATTCCTGAAATCCTTATCCGCCACCGCCGTACTGCTGGCGGTCAGTCTCTCTTCATTCGCACAGGGAGGTCAGAAGAACTGGGCCGTTGTCGAATTTTCCGCCAATCTCATGCGGGAGGCCCCGGACTATGCCGCAGAGCTTGGAGACCAGGCTCTGATGGGAACGGTCGTTGAAGTCTTGGACAAGTCAGGTTACTGGGTGAAGGTCAAGAGTCCGGAGCCTTACACGGCATGGGTCAACGAAATGGGACTTGTTCCGATGGATGAGAAAGAACTTCAAGACTATATAGAGGCTCCGAAGTACATCTGCACAGCCTCATTCTCACACATTTACGAAGAGCCTTCGCCTGATTCACGGATTGTTTCCGATCTTGTGCTCGGAGACATTGTCCGGATCATGTACAGTGTGAAGACCCACACGAGCGGCCGTTACAACGGCTATGAGGAAGGCCGCGCCGTGCTAAAAAAGCGTTTCGCCGGAGTCGTTTTGCCTTCCGGAAAGACCGGCTATGTGCCAGCCAAAGATGTTGCCGTATTCCACAAATGGGCGAAAGACCGCAAAGGCAGGGCCTCGGACGAGTCCGCTTTCCGTCAGGATCTTCTGGCAACCGGGTACAGATTCCTCGGGGTTCCGTACATGTGGGGTGGCACCTCCATCAAGAATGTGGACTGCAGCGGTTTCACACGCAGCGCCTACTTCGCCAACGGGGTGCTGCTTCCGCGCAACGCATCACAGCAGGCAAGGGTCGGAGAGGATGTAAGAATATTCAAGGACAACGGTGAAGTCGCTTGGAGCGGACTTCTTCCGGGGGATCTTCTGTTCTGGGGCAAGGCCGCGACAGACAGCACCAAGGAGAGGGTCACGCATGTGGGGATGTACATCGGTGAGGGCAGGTTCATACATTCCGCCCAAGTCGTGCGCATAAATTCCCTCGACTCCACAGCCTCGGACTTTTACGACCGCAAGCCTGTCCGTGTCCGCCGCATCGTCGGGTACATCGACGAGGGTGGGTCCGGGATTGTCTCTACCTTCAGTAGTCCGTTCTATTTTCCGCAGGACTAATCAGAGCAGTCACTTCGACAGGCTCAGTGACCGGTGCTTCGTCAGGCTCAGTGACCGGTCAGTTTTGGTCGCTGAGCCTGTCGAAGCTACAGGGCATTCGAATACTATCTTGTAGAAAACAATCAGTTTTCAATCGCCAGCAGAGCGATGAAGCGGTCGATCAGGGGATCAATGCGTGAAGCCGGAACGAGAGAATTGTTGGTCATGATGGAGAAGATGATGGTCTCTGCCTTGGAACCGGCCGAAGGCTCGATGTAGCCGCTGAAGCAACGGACACCGTTCATCGAGCCGCTCTTGAGGTGGACTCTCGATTTGACCGAGGACGGGGCATCCTTCAAACGGGACTCATAGTGACGGTCACCGGGCTGCCCTATTGTCTGGATGTAATCACCGAAGGACGGGCTGTCCATCATCGCGGAAAGGAATCGGACCAAAAAATCAGGCGAGATGTAGTTGTGGCGCGCAAGACCGCTGCCATCGACAATACGGACACCGTCCGCATTGACACCAAGACTCTTCATCACCTCAGAAACAGCCACATAGCTGGAGTCGTAAGAGGCCGAGTGATGCAGTCTTCGGCCAAGGGTACGGAACAAAGTCTCGGCGTAAAAGTTGTCACTCTTCAGGTTCGTCTCACGCGCGATGCGCTTCAATGACGGGGAATATGTCATGCCGACCATCGTGAGGTCATCCACCTTGGCGGCGTAAGGGCCTCGTTCATAAGATGAAATGTCCGCACGGACACGTCCATGCCGCACATCAGCCGGACCTTTTGAAGCGATGATGCCTTGGGATTTCAGAAACTCGCAGAAATAATACGCGCAGGTGTAGGCCCCGAATTTGTTGCTGAACTCTTCAGTCTTGGCTTTGCGGTCTATGGCAAATGAGCCACGGATTTCGGCATAGGGGGCGAACTCGGTATTGAACAAGTACAGTTCATCTCCGGTGCCGGCCGGAGCGGTCTTGCAGGGATATTCATAAGTCATCCACGGCAGGACCGGAAAGACAGGGGAGACATCCACTGGCGAGCCGACGGTCGGTCCGGCGGAGACCTTGAAGTCTTGGGCGTTCCCGTAGAAGCAAAGACCGTCACCGCCGGCGCCATAGGCTGTTCCTATGTCCTGATAGCTCCATGAGTCCTTTTCCAACGGGCCGTCGAAATAGCGGCCGTCGCCTATGACATGACCGGTGACAGCGCGGATCCCGGCCTTGTCAAGAAAAGATTTCCACTGGGTGAACAATTCCTGTCTTGAAAGCGCTATTGAGTCTTTGGAAGCGATGGTCGGGTCGCCGCCGCCTACGATATAGAGGTCGCCGTTCAGGATTCCATCCTTGACGGCCCCGTTGTAACCTATCCGGGTAACATACTTGTAATCAGGACCAAGAAGGTGGATGGACATGCCGGTGGTGATAAGTTTCATCGTGGATGCGGGGAGCATCCGCTGGCCGCTGTTCCATGAGGCCAAGGTGTCGCCGCCTTCGGTGACGGCAAAGACTCCAAAGGCGGAGGATTTCAGGGATTCGCTCCGTGAGATTGACTCAACGTACCGCTGGGCCTTGGTCTTGGCTTGTGTTTTTTTTGAGGCGGGATTCTGGGCGGACGGCGCTTCGACAGGTTCAGCGACCGAAGAGTGTGGGGCAGCTACAAGGAGAGCAGATCCGACGGACGGGTCCTGAGCCTGTCGAAGAGCCGCCGCAGCGGGACAGGCAACGGCGAACATTGCCAGCGCGCCGACAAAGGCATATTCAAATATTCCAAATCTCATAAGCACAAAAATAGTGTTTTTATATTTAAGGAATATGATAAAAAATAAGTTGCTTCAGATTAAGAGAAGATTTTCGAGGATAGATCTTTTTTTTGAAGAAGGAGTGTGCCGGTGGCACATGACTGATGAGAAAAGAGATCTAGACCGAAAAGATTCCTTAAGATGATGCAGGTTATTTTTTGAATGTTACTAAATTTGCAGCCATAAATGACTGTTTTGGCAGTCGGGAGAGAATCAAATTGTCATCAATATGAAAAAGTGTGTCCTTGTGTCCGGCGGTGCCGGATTTATCGGAAGCCACGTTACCGTGGAACTTATTGAGGCCGGTTATGATGTGATTGTGGCCGACAACATGTCCAACTGCGACGAGACCTGCTACGAGGGTGTCAAGAAGATCACCGGAAGGGAGGATATTCCTTTCGTCAAGATGGATTTCTGCGATCCGGTGGCAACGGAACTGCTGTTCACCGCCAACAAGATCGACGCTGTCATCCACTTCGCCGGGTTCAAGGCCGTTGGCGAGTCCGTCAGCGAACCTCTGATGTACTACAGGAACAATCTGGAATCATTCATGAATGTCATCGAGACGGCCAGAAAGCACGGATGCGAGAATATTCTTTTCTCCTCATCGGCAACCGTCTATGGCGAGCCTGAGGAGCTTCCTGTCACCGAAAAGTCCCCAAGGCAGCCGGCCACATCGCCTTACGGCAACACGAAGCAGATGTGCGAAGACATCCTCCGGGACTCCGTGAAGGCATATCCAAATGTAAAGGGAATCGCGCTGAGGTACTTCAATCCGATCGGGGCGCATCCTTCAGCGCTGATCGGAGAGCTTCCGCGCGGCGTGCCTAACAACCTCGTGCCTTACATCACGCAGACCGCCATCGGCAAGCGCGAGTGCCTTTCGGTCTTCGGCAACGACTACCCTACCCCGGACGGGACATGCCAGAGAGACTTCATCGACATCGTGGACCTTGCGAAAGCCCATGTCTTCGCGGTGCGCAGGATGCTTGACGGCAAGATGAAGGATGAATATGAAATCTTCAACATCGGCACAGGCAAGCCGCTGTCAGTGATGGAGCTCATCATCGCGTTCGAGAAAGCCAACGGATTGAAGCTAAACTACAGGTTCGCTCCACGCAGGGCTGGCGACGTGACTGCCATCTGGGCGGATCCTACGCTGGCCAACAACGAACTTGGCTGGAAGGCGGAGAGGTCGATCGAAGACACGCTGGCCTCAGCCTGGGCTTGGGAGAAGCATCTGGCCGGGAAATAATCCCGTGGAGGCTAATGCCCTGAAAAGCAATTTAATCAATGAAGGTCCTCCCCGGACAGGAGGACTTTTGTATTTCAGCCAGAATAACAGCAATTTAGCCTCCACGCAAAAAATCGGAGCGAAGCGACCGAAGGGGTTTCGGGGAATCCTTTCCCCGTGCCCCTCAGGGGCTGTCACAAAGTGACTGGGGGTTGAATGAAAGAGGGAAGGCCAAAAGAACTTTTTGGCCTTCCCAAAATATTTTTCAATTGAATGGATTGGCTTACTTTGCGGTTGACTTGATGAGTCCGCTGAGTTTTTGGTACAGAGCGTCAGTCTTCTCAAGGAGTTCCTTGCGGATTCCGGCGTAGTAAGCGGCCTTCTTGCCTTCCACCTTGGCGTTCACCTTGTCCCTAAGGTCGTTGTAAAGCTTTACAGCCTCGTCAAAGAGTCCGCCCAAAGCCTCATCGTCAGCTTTCTGGTTAAGCGCGCTGAAGAGGGAGCAATCATCGATGAAGGCTCCGATGACATATTCAATGTCCTTTTTGATGTCTCTAAGATTCATATCTTGATTTGTTTAGTCTTAAAACTTGGCGAATATACGCATTTTTTTTCAATTTACGAACATGGTTCTGTCGCTTCGACAAGCTCAGCGACCATTGGAGCGGACTCAGAGACTGTTTTGAATTGTTTGTCTGAATTTTTTCACCTCAAAAGAACATTACAAACAATACAAAACAGCTTCTCAGTGAACGGGAGGCTATTTGAAGAGGGAGCGGACGAGGGCGGGAACATCGGTGACCTTGACGACCTCAATGCCTTGAGGCTTGAGTTCCATGGAGGCGAAAGACGAGATGAATATCTTCTTGAATCCCAAACGCGCCGCTTCGCTGACACGACGGTCGATCTGGGCGACGGGACGGATCTCTCCGCTTAGACCGACCTCGCCGGAGAAGCAGTTGTCCGCCGGAATGGCGAAATCAAAGTTGGAGGACAGAACCGCCGAGACAACGGCCAGATCACAGGCCGGATCGTTGACCTTGAGTCCCCCTGCCATATTCAGGAAAACATCTTTCTGCGCCAGCTTGAAGCCCGCCCTGCGCTCAAGTACCGCCAGAAGCATATTCAGTCGCCTCACATCAAATCCGGTCGCGGAGCGCTGTGCCGTGCCATAGGCCGCCGAGCTTACAAGTGCCTGGACCTCGAAGAGGAAAGGTCTCGTTCCGTCAAGCATTGCGCTGATTGCCGTGCCGCTGAGTCCGGCCTCGTGCATCGGGATGAGTAGTTCAGAAGGATTGGATACCTCACGCAGCCCTTTGCCGGTCATCTCGAAGACAGCCAGTTCGGAGGTTGATCCGAACCTGTTCTTTATGCTGCGCAGGATCCTATACGAGCCTCTGTTGTCGCCCTCGAACTGAAGGACCACATCCACGATGTGCTCCAGAATTTTAGGGCCGGCGATGTAGCCTTCCTTGGTGATGTGGCCGATCAGGATGACAGGGATGCCTGTCTCCTTGGCGAATCTCAAGAGTATGGCGGCGACTTCCTTGATCTGGGTGACAGAGCCGGGAGTCGAATCAACAGTCTGCGAGAACATTGTCTGGACAGAGTCCACAATCATCAGGTCCGGTTCGATCTCACGAGCCTGCGAGACCACGTTCTCAATCAGTGTCTCACTGTAGATCTGACAGTTGGCGGCATCACCGCCCAGGCGGTCGGCGCGCATCTTGACTTGCCGTAGGCTTTCCTCACCGGTGACATAGAGGGTCTTGAGGGACGGGCAGCCAAGCGGAATCTGGAGCGAAAGAGTGGACTTGCCTATTCCAGGCTCACCACCGATCAGGACCAGGGAACCTTCCACAATGCCACCACCGAGGATCCTGTCAATCTCCTCATTGTTCAGAGAAAGCCTGACTTCGGAACTTGAGTCTATTTCTTCAAGTTTCTGCGGCCTGCGGCTCGCCCCCGGCACAGACTCCGTCACCGCGGACTTACGGGAACCACCGGTGACCACCTTTTGCTCCACCATGGTGTTCCATTCACCGCAAGCCGGACAACGTCCCATCCATTTGGGATATTCATTGCCGCAATTCGAGCAGAACCAGACTGTTTTTTCTTTCATGCGTGTAGTAGTTTATTCGTTCTGTGGTTGGGGAGCTTGTCGAACCAACACGGCATCGTGGGACGGGCGCTTCGACAAGCTCAGCGACCGGAATAGTGACTCAGCGACCGAAACCGGGACGAGTACCTCCGGGGCCGAAAGATTCGGCGCCGCACCTGTCAAGTAATCCTTAACGCTTACCAAAGATAGACAAACGGACTGGTTAAGGCAAAAAAAATTGCAGCATCTGGGTTTTACCCGGACACCGCACAAAAAGCCTCCCAAAGGGATGTGACTGAAATTACTCAGCCTTTACTGAATCGCAGCATGCTTTTGTTGAGTCGCAGCAAGCGGTTGAATCGCCACAGCAAGTAGTGGTCTCTTCAACAGCAGCAGCCTCAGTCTCAACAGCCTCAGCTTTCTTTGCGTTGTTACCGCAAGCAGAAGCGGCTACCATAAGAGCCACAACCGCAACAGACATAAATACCTTCTTCATAATAATTATAAATTTAAAAAAACATAGTTACTCTCAACTCGTTTTTCAAAGCGCAAAAGTACATAGTTTTCTCTAAAATGCAATAAAATTTTAGCTTTTTTTGTCATTTTTTTGTCTATCTCGGCAGTTCACACTTCTCCATCGCCGAAATTTTGCCTCTTACAATCTGAAAGCGGAGTGCCATTCTGGGTACATCACAAGAGCCTTGATAGCCACATGCACCAGGATTCATGAACAAGAAACCTTCCCTTTTGTCGTGAAAAACCTGAGGAATATGTGTGTGCCCGCAAACGAATATGTCCGGGTGACAAGAGTCAATCAGAGCCTTGGAGCGAAGATCATACATCGGCTGGTGCGGATTGTAGGCCCAATAACTGCCCCTGCGAAGTCCGATGTGCGTCATCAAGATTCTAAGTCCCTCACATTCAAAGTTCTGAAAAGAGGGATATTCCTGCCTTACATCCAAGCCATCGCAGTTGCCATAAACCCCGACAAGAGGTTTGAACGCGGCGATATCCTGAGCGCATTGAAGTGTGCCGAAATCTCCCGCATGCCAGATCTGGTCCACAGGAGAGAGAAAGTTCCGTACATCATCGGCGAACACGCCGTGCGTGTCGGAGATCAGCCCGATAAACATGACAACTTACAGTTTAATGACTATCTTCTTCTTGTAAAGCACCCAGAGAATGCAGAAGATGACGGAGACGAAGATCAAGGCCCAAAGCAGGGACATGTACTCGTTCGCACCGAAATAGCGACCCGGGGCAAAGCCGAAGAACCCATAGCTCTTGGCGATGACACCGGCGAACACGAAAGCCATCAAGGCGTTCATTCCCATGGCCTTGAAAGGCTCGAACGGCTTGCTGTAGCCCTTGATGTCGATCAGGTAGGCCAAAAACGCAAGAGCCAGCATCGCCCATCCTCCGGCGAAGAACACGTAGGAGATCGACCATAGAGGTTTGTTGATCGGGACCCAGATGCTGAGGATCACGCCAAGGATCAAAGACAGACAGCCATAGACAAAGGTTCTGTTGACAACTCTGTCCTGGGAATAGGCGATGGTCTGTTGGCACTTTGACAAGTTCAGCGACCGGCTGTCTGTAGTCTGACCGGTAGATTCGGCCGGCGTGACACCTTCTTTGGACGAGGCCTCATAAAGAGCGGACATATTCCTTTGCGAACCAAGAATCATCGAGCCGATAAGATAGCCAAGCAGGCATGAGCATGCTGATGTCATGGAGCCAAGAAGGCCTTCCGGATCGAAATTGGTGCCGTCATAGCCATGGTAGCAATGGTTTCCACCGACAAGCCAGGTGTCAATCCTCACCGAAACGTTCCCCTCAAGGGTGAACGCGCCCGGATCCCGGCCGAAGAGCAGCAATATTCCTGTGTATGTCACGCAGAGAGTCGCGATCACTGCCATTATCTTGCCTGGCTTCTTGAGCCACAGAGCGAGGCACCCTGCTACGGCATAAGCCATTCCTATCCTTTGAAGAACCCCGAATATTCTTTTATGCTGGAACCAATAGAGGTAGTTCTGCCAGAAAGTCCATGTCTCGTCATGCATCGATGTCGGGAAGAACGGGTAAAGGTTCAGAGCAAAGCCGACAAGGAAGATCAAGGCTCCTCTCTTCAGAACCTTAAGATAGGCCTTGGCAGTGGTTTTCTCATATTTAGAGAAAGAGAATGCCATGGCGCAACCCATGCAGAACACGAAGAACGGGTAAACAAGATCCGTAGGAGTGCATCCTACCCATCCGGCATGCCTTAGCGGCGGGAATATGTGAGCCCATGATCCCGGATTGTTCACTATGCACATAAACGCGACTGTCAGTCCTCTTAGGACATCCAGTGATTCATATCGTTTTTTCATGGTCACAAAGGTACTCTTTATTATCCAATGTTGTATCTTTGCAGCATGGAGATTTTTTACACCTACGAGATTGACGGGACTTCCGCGCTGTTGGATGCAGAGGAGAGCACACACTGCATCAAAGTGCTGCGCCACCGGACCGGGGATGAGATCACCGTTGTGGACGGCATCGGGAACATGTTCCGCTGCCGCCTGACGGACGATTCTACCAAAGGAGCGGCGGCGGAGATTCTGGAAACCGTCCCCGGGTGGGGAGGACATTCATATTCATTGAATATGGCGGTGTGTCCGACGAAGAACAATGACCGTTTCGAATGGTTTGCGGAGAAAGCGACAGAACTTGGGGTGGACGTGATCTCGCCTGTCATCGGGGAACGTTCCGAGCGGAAGGTGTTCAAGACGGAAAGGGCGCGCAAGATCGTGCTTTCGGCTATGAAGCAGAGCCTGAAGGCCAAACTTCCGGTCGTTGAGGAGCCCGCGTCTGTTCGTGACTTCATCCTTGCCCACCGCGAGGATGCCGGCATCAGGATGATCTGCTACTGCTTTGATGGCGAGACCGTCAGACGTTCTATCAAAGATGTCATGCAAGGAGCGTCCGAGGATTCCGAGATCACGGTGCTGATCGGTCCGGAGGGTGATTTCTCGCCGGGGGAGGCCAGCCTGGCTGTCAAGTGCGGGTTCATCCCCGTACATCTGGGTCCAAGCCGCCTCCGCACCGAGACAGCAGCCGTGACAGCCGTGGCAGCCTGCTACCTCCACTTTCTGGAGAAGTCGGCTGCCAAGTAGGCCACGTGCCGTGAATCTGGCTGGGGATCGTTTTGGGAGGGCAGCCTGGTGAGCAAGAGGGGCGGTTCTGCGCACGAGACCGGCAAGGAGGGCAGCCTGGTGAGCAAGAGAGGCGGTTCTGCGCACGAGACAGGCAAGGAGGGCAGCCTGGTGAGCAAGAGGGGCGGTTCTGCGCACGAGACCGGTAAGGATGGCAGCCTGGTGAGCAAGAGGGGCGGTTCTGCGCACGAGACCGGTAAGGATGGCAGCCTGGTGAGCAAGAGGGGCGGTTCTGCGCACGAGACCGGTAAGGATGGCA
>SAMEA104315421__coassemble_796_pt1 | contig 27374 bp, 24 predicted proteins | sample SAMEA104315421__metabat2_low_PE_038 | metagenome-assembled genome bin SAMEA104315421 (sample SAMEA104315421) | gut metagenome | biome: Monkey gut; feature: monkey-associated habitat; material: faeces | place: China | collected 2013 | reverse complement strand
CAGCCTGACGGCTGGGCCCCTCCCGCTTATGGCCGCGGGTGGCCAAGGTTCGCTGTGGCAACCTTCCGGACGCCGCAAAGCGGACCATGGGATGGAACATATTCATTATCAAGAATATAATGATTTACCTTCAGTGGTTTTCCACCAAAGGTACAACGCTTATTCACTGTCAATCAACAGGTTAATCGCCACTCATTGATTCCGAGCGAGTGGCAACTAAGTAGCTCATTATCAAACAATAAAGCAAGTACGTGGTGCCGGTTTATGCACCACGTACTTGCTTATTATATTAGTTGACAGATAGTTATCTGCCACGACACTGCAATCGCATTTCGATGGTTGGTGAGCTGTCGAACCACGGGTTCAACGATGGCACGCTCAGCGACCGGGACAGCAGGACTACCCTACTCGTTCTTGAGGGACTCGACAGGGTTGGTGTGAGCGATCCTCAGGGAGCCGATCACGATGACGCTGACGATTATGGCCAGGACGATGATGTCGGCGGCGATGAAGAACAGAGGTGACAGGGTGATCTTCAGGGCGAACTGCTCCAGCCAGTAATGCGCCACAAGCCAAGCCCCGGCGTCACCGATGATCACCGCGAAGACAGCCACCTTCAGGATGTCCGTCACGAGCATCGACACGATCTCCGAGGATTGCGCTCCGTTGACCTTGCGGACGGCGATCTCGGCGCTTCGGCGATAGTTCTCGTCACGGACGTAGGAGATCAGGCCGATCACCGCTATCAGCAGGGCGAACAACGCTCCAAGGGTGTAGGTTCTCTTCATCTGCCTCGTCGGATCGTATAGGCTCCTGAACGTCTCGGCGTAAGACTTCACCTCGGCGTCGCTGTCAGGAGCGACCTCCCGGATTGTCTTCTCCACCTTACGCATCGTCTCCGGAGTGACATCCGTGAGCTTCACGACAAGTGTCTGCATCAGCCTTGACCAGTCAAAGTCAGCCTTTTCCTCATCGGTGAGGAAGTCCTTGTTCCAGCAGAAACGCACGCTCGGACGGTTGTCCGGATCAGAGACGCTTCCGATGACATAGTCCTCATAGACTCCGCAGATCGTGACCTGCCCGTGCTCGGTGATGCCGACAATCTTTCCAACGGCTCCGTCAGACCAGTTGGCGAAAGCCGCCATCTTGGTCACAAAGGACTTGCTGACAGCGACATCATTCGGTCCTTTTGGAGCGGATCCCTCGACGAGCCGGAAGCCCATCATATTGAAGAAACCTTCCGTGGCGCCATATTCATCAGCGACATTGAAGAGTTCCCTGTCGTCACCAGGAAGGGTAATATTATTGCCGGAAGCTGACGCCAAAGGTGTCACGTAGGTCAGTTCAGCAGCCTCGACCTCAGGCAGCTGGCGAAGAGCACCGGCGATGGCTGTCATCTTCGTCTGGTCGTAGGACGGGAATGTCTCATAGACAAGATTGCTGTAGTTGTAGCCCGGATCGGCGTTCAGCACCTTGCGGTACTGGAAGCTGACGATCAGCACCAGCGACACCAGCACGGCGTTGATGGCGAACTGGAAGGCAAGCAGTGAGATCTTCCAGCGGCGCTTGCTCTCCTTGTAGCCTCGGAAGGCGCTGGAAATAGGGATTTTGGTGAACATCCTCGCCGGAATGACGGCGGAGACAAGGAACACCAAAATCACAATCCCGACAATGATCCAGACGGAAAGCGGAGTGACAAGATCCTTCACAGGGACTCCCAACAGGGATTCAACCGCACCCCTGAACGCAAAGATCAGCAGGGCTGCCACGGCGAGGGAGACACCCAAATTCCAGGCGGTCTCCTTGAGCAGGATCTTGTTGATGTCCCAAGGCTGGGCTCCGTAGCATTTGCGGACTCCGACCTCGCGCGCCCTGCGGATGACATCCGAGATCGCCACAAGGACGTAGTTCATAATGGACACAAGCAGCAGCAGAGCGGCGATGATGGCAAGTATGAACACAAGGTTCCTGACCTCCGGCTTCGAGCTGTGCTCGGTGGCCAAAGGCGAAAGGAAGTACCAGAGAGTGAGTCCGCTCTTCTCCATTTCCTCCAAAGGCTGGTGAGCCTTCTGCATCTCGTGGATGGCATCCTTAAGCGACGCCGGATCAACCCCTTCGGCCAATTTGACGAAAGCGACGTACCTGTCGTTGCCGACCCAGTTGGAGAGGCTCCACTTGCTCATCGCCTCGATGGAAAGGATGACATCGGCGTGGATCGATCCGTTCTTAGGGAAGTCCTCATAGACTCCGCAGACGGTCAGCTTCAGATTCGGATTGTCCTCGTTGGCGATCTGCTTGCCGACAGCCGCTCCGACTCCACCAAGTTTCTCGGCGAAAGTCTTTGAGATGGCCACATCGCCGCTCCACGACCTCAACGCCTTTTCCGGCTCACCGGCGAGGAACTGGCGATTGAATATCCTGAAAAAGCAGGAATCCGCTAAAAGGTGCTCGGCCGCCACCTTGCTTCCATCGTCATCGATGATGAAATTCTCGCTGTTGAATATGCTGGTGAACCTTGTGGCCTCCAGCACTCCCGGCACCTCGGCCTTGAATCCCGGTGCTATGGCTCCGCTGACCTGACCGAAATCCTTGTCCTCACCTTGCATAATGGCTCCGGTGCGGATCTTATAGATCCTGTCAATGTCCTTATAGACATTGTCGTACGAAAGTTCAAAGCAGACCTTGGCGATCAGGATGACGGCTATCGCCATCCCGACTCCCAAGGACAAAACCTTGATGATCAAATCACTTTTTCTTCTCATACCCATTCCTCCACATGGAGGCTAATCTTTTATCGTTCAATATTTTGCTTGCATATCCTCCTCCCGATTCCAGCGGTGAGGACACATCATTATATTCCTAATCTTCAATCGTTTAGGCTCCACTGAATATTACTACTCTCAATCCAGAAGGTTGCCGCAGCGAACCTTGGCCACCCGCGGCCATAAGAGGGAGGGGCCCAGGCGCAGCCTGGGAGGGACGGAGCGCGAAGCGCGGAGGGTTCGTCGCGACAACCATCTGGATTGGAGATATAGCACGCTATTCCTTCTTCAGCTCGATGGCCGGGTTGGTGCGGGCGGCGCGGATGGCCTGCCAAAGGACAGAGAGGGCAGCGATGAGGGCTGTGAACAAGCCTGCCGCAACGAAGATCCACCAATGGAGACCGATGCGGTAGGAATAGCCGTTCAGCCAAGTGTGCATCAGGTACCACGCCACAGGCACAGCGATGATGAACGCCACACCGATCATCTTCATGAACTCGGCCACAAGACCCCACAGGACAGAGTTATAGTCAGCGCCATAGACCTTCTTGAGAGACACAGTCCTGCGTTCCTGCTGCATGTAGTACGAACTCATCGCCACGAGACCCAGAGCCGAGACAAACAGCGAAAGGATTGTGAATATGACCATGATCTCCAACACCCTGTTCTCGGAAGCGAACACAGCCTTGATGTCATCCTCGACATAGCTGGCATCGAATAACTTATCCGGGTACAATTCGCTAAAGACCGCCTTGACCCTTGCGAAAGCCTCTTTGTGATCCGGCGTGGTCTTCACAAGAATCGTCCACGGCCACTTCCCGGCAGGATATTCATCATACTGGTAGATCAACGCGGGGTGCTGCTCCTGCAGTAACGGCTTTATCTTGAAGTCGTAGTAGATTCCTCCTATCTGCCATGTGCTGTTGGACTTGGTCGTGAACTCCGTGGCGGTCTCGTCTATTTCGAGGATTCCGTAGGCATATTCATTCAGCCAATAACTGTTCGGACTGTGATTGTCCTGCTTCTTCCTGATGCCGAGGATATTGAAATAGGCACTGTCGCCCTTAACCAACTGGAACGAAGCCTCTCTTCCACTTTCTGTGGACATAGTCCAGTTGTTGGTCATGAACATAGGATGTCCATCTCCAAGTCCGACAGCTTCGACGCAACTCTCAGCCTTAAGTTTGTTGATGAGTGGCGTCAAATCACCTGCAAGGCCGAACTGATTGCTGATGGTGATCTGATCCTCAGTATTGTAACCCACCGGAGCATTGATCATAGAGCGGATCTGGAGGAACATCGTGAACGCCGTCACAAGCATCACGACCGTGATGACATTCTGAATGACAATGATGACCTTGCTGTAAAGTGTCTTGGTCTTGAGCCTGAGCGTTCCTCGGACAATCTCGATCGGCTCGGCCTTCTGGATGATAAGCGCGGGAACTATGCCGGCGATGACCCCTACCAAAACCGTGAACAGGACGCAGACAAGCACGCTCACCGGAGAGATTGCCTTGAAGATAGAGATGTCATAGTTCAACACCTTCGAAGCCGCCGGGGAAATGGCCTCGCCAAGCAGGACGGCGATGACCATAGCGGCCGCGCAGATTATGGTGCTCTCGACAATCATCTTCATGAATATGCCGCCTTTCGTCGCCCCGATGAGCCTTCTGGTGGCCATCTCCTTGGCACGGAAGCCGGAGAGAGCCGTGGTCATATTCACATAGTTCAGGATGGCGAACAGAAGCAGCAGGAAGCACATTCCGGCAAGCAGCATCACTGTCGTCTTGTTGCCAAGACGCAGACTGTCATTATAGTCCTCATTGCCGTCCGACAGGAAATAGACATCACGTAAAGGAATGATTCTCACGTCATTATCACCTCCGCCGTAGTCTGACATATATCTCCAGAAATTCTCCCGGCACCATTTAAGAATATCATCGTGTCTGGCCGGAAGATCGGCGTTCGGATAAGCCATCACAAAGCAAGTGGATGATCCGGCGTTGGACATCCGCTCATCGTTCGCCTGGTTGGTGATCGTCATGATCTCTCCGCGAAGGAATATGTCGCACGGTCTGATGATGGAGTTCTCAATGTCCTTGAACACACCTGAGACTGTCAGGTTGCTTACCGTTGAGTCAGCGCCGTCGAAACGGATCTCACGTCCAACCGGATCCCTGTCCCCGAACTGAGCCTTGGCGAAAGACTCACTGATCAGGACTCCGCTTATCGAGGCCTTCCACTCACTGAAGTCGCCCTCCACGAGAGGGAAACTGAACATATCGAAAAACGACGAGTCAGCGTAAGAAGTCCTGGCGTTCACGATGTTGCCGTCGATCTTGTACTCCTGCATTCCGTTGCTGGAATATGAAGCTGACCTCTCAATCTCCGGAAAGTTAGCCTTCATGTGGCGGGACAGCCAGTAAGCGGACGAAAGGGTCTCTTTCTGTGCGATGACGTAGATCCTGTCGGCGTTCTTTTGGAACGAGTCTGTGTTCAGCTGGCTGGTTACATACACAGCCAGAAGCAGGACAAACGCCATCGAGAGACTGAGTCCCAGCAGGTTGACCGCGCTGTAAAGTTTGTTGCGCTTCAAGAAGTTAATGAAACTGCTCATAAATCCATAAAATCTATTCACGGCCTCGTGGAGGCCAACTTTTTGTTTTTCAGTCTTTTATACATATATCCTCCCCACCATTAGAGGCAATAGGATATTCAAGCATATTCCTAATATCCAATCACTTATCCTCCACGGATTTTTACCCGTTTTTGTTTTGGGAATCCCCTCCAGAAGGTTGCCACGACAAACCCTCCGCGCTTCGTCTCAGGAGGACGAGGGGGGAGACTGTCTTAAAAGTAAAAGTACCCCAGTGAGGATTGAGAATTCGTTGCCGCCCCTGTAGTGGGGTACATTCTTTTCAACTCTCGTCGAGACTTTTCAGACAGTCTGTGGGGGGAGGCTGTCTTAAAAGTAAAAGTACTCCCAGTGAGGATTGAGAATTCCTTGTCGCCCCTGTATAGGGGTACAGACTTTTCTGCTCTCGTCGAGACTTTTCAGACAGTCTGGGGGAGCGATGAAGAGCTTTGTTGGAGGTTTCCCCACGACAAACCCTCCGCGCTTCGCGCTCCGTCCCTCCCAGCCTGCGGTTGGATCCCTCCCGCTTATGGCCGTGGGTAGGCCAAGGTTCGCTGTGGCAACCTTCCGCCAATAATATCTTAAACGTGAGGGGCGGCGCTTATGGGTGGTATAATTACATTATCTACTGTCAAGTCCGTAGTGACGATTCATCAGCTCTCGTCAAGTAATCAGCCGTCCCTCACGAGCAAGATTCAACGCTAAAGCTCGTTCTTCACGTCGGAGACGATCTGGCCGTCGAACAGGTCGATGGTGCGCTGTGCCACAGCGGCGTCTCTCTGGGAGTGGGTCACCATAACGATGGTCGTGCCTTCCTTGTTGAGCTCGCTGAGGAGATCCATGACCTCCTTACCGTTCTTGGAGTCCAGGTTACCTGTAGGCTCATCGGCGAGGATCAGTTTCGGACCTGCGACCACGGCACGGGCGATGGCGACTCTCTGCTGCTGACCTCCGGACAACTGCTGAGGGAAGTGCTGTGCCCTGTGGCTGATGGCCATTCTCTTCATAATCTCGGTGACCTTCTGCCTGCGCTCGGCCGCGGAGATGTTCAGGTACCTCAACGGAAGCTCGATGTTCTCATAGACATTCAGCTCGTCGATCAGGTTGAAGCTCTGGAACACGAATCCGATGTTACCCTTACGGAACTTGGTGCGCTCCTTCTCCTTAAGCTTGCTGACCTCTGTGCCGAGAAGCTCGTAGGAGCCGGAGGTCGGATTGTCCAGAAGACCCAGGATGTTCAGAAGCGTTGACTTACCGCAACCTGAAGGTCCCATGATGGCGACGAACTCACCGTCGGCGATTTCAAATGACACCCCGTTGAGGGCTGTTGTCTCGATCTCCTCTGTTCTGAAGACCTTGGACAGATTTGTGACTTTAATCATGGCTTTGAAAATTTTTATTTGTTATTGTTTATATCCCTTGTTCTTGTTTGGCGATCCTTCGATGGTCGGTGAGTTTGTCGAACCACAGGCTTAGGAACCGCACAGACATATTCATTAATCATTTAGAAGACAAGAACATCGCTGTCGCCGTAGTTGTCGTAGGAAGAGGTGATGACCTTCTCGCCAGGCTCCAGCCCTTCAAGCACCTCATAGAACTGAGGGTTCTGACGACCGATGCGGATCTCGCGCTTGACAGCCTTGCCTCCATCCTTGCTGACCACATAGATCCACTTGCCTCCCGTCTTCTGGTAGAATGTCCCGCGAGGGATGAGGACCGCCCGCTCCGGCTGGCCGAGCTGAAGGTTCAGGTAATATGTCTGGCCGGTCCTGATGTTGTCGGGCTGCTGGCCCTCGAACTTGAAGTCCGCCTGGAACTTGCCGTCACGCACCTCCGGATAGACCTTGCGCACCTGCGCGTCGTACTTCTCGCTCTGACGCTCAAATGTGGCGTCGAGACCCGGAACCACACGGTCAATGTAGTGTTCATCTATCTTAGCCTCAATCTTGTAGCTACCCTCGGAGTTGATCTGGCCGATCTTGGTGCCGGCACCGATGTACTGGCCAAGGTTCGCGTCCAGAAGTCCGAGAACCCCGTCGATCGGAGCCTTGATCGTAAGGCTCTCCTTGCGGCGGCGTATGAGCTGCATGTTCATCTTCATGTTGTCAAGACTCTCGCGCAGACTCAGGAGTTGGGTCGAACGGTAGAGACTGTCCTGCTCCATACTCTTGAGAGTCAGGTCAAGGTTCTGCTGCGAAAGCTCATAATCCTCCTGGGCCTTGAGATAATCCTCCTTTGAGATGAGCTTCTCCTTGTAGAGCTGCCGGTTCTGCTCGAATGCCCTCTTGTTACGCCTGGCCTCGGAGGCGTAGCGGAGACGGTTCTGCTCATGGGAGAGTTTCTGCTGCTCCATCGAGATCATCGTGTTACGAAGGATGTTCTCCTTTTCCGCAAGCTCTGCCTCGGCGTTAAGTATCTGAAGGTCAAGGTTATCATTGGACAGCACAAGAATCGGTTCCCCGGCCTTGACGGTGGAGCCTTCCTCGACGATGATCTTCTGGACGGTACCGCCTTCGAGCGGGCTGATCTGGATTGTGACCATTGGCTGTACCTGACCGCTCACACGGATATAGTCGTTGAACTGTCCGTCAGTCACCTGGCTGACCGTGATCGTGTCCTTGTCAACCCTGAGGGTCTTGGAATTGTCTCTGAACACGAGGTAGAGCACGAACACTACCACGATGGCTCCAAGCCAGTAAGGCATCGCCTTTTTTGTGAAGGCTGATCTCCAGCCTTTTTTCTTTTCGATTATCTTGTCCATAATTGTTGTTATTTCCGTTTGCTTTAATTCGTCTTTAGCGGCTCTTCGACACACTCGGCGACCGTGATGTTTTTGTCCTTTCGGCGCTTCAACGGTTGGCAAGCCTGCCGAACAACGGCGACCGACGCTGTCATATTCATTGATCAATATAATCCACTCCGTTGTAGTAGTTGACCACGCTGCGCTTGATGAAGTAGGTCAGCAGCGAGTTGAGCCGCTGGGCGTTCGCCTCAAGGTAGTTGTTCGATGCGGTCTGGAACTCGATCGGAGAGATTAACCCCTGCTCCAACTTTTTCATATTCAATGAATATGCTTCCTCCTGCACATCGGATTTTCTCTGCGCCTGAATATAGGCGGCCGACGCTCCGTCGCGATCCTGGACAGCCCTGCGCACCTCGGCTGAGATGTCCCTCATCTTCTGGTCGTACTCGGCGGACGCCTTGGCGACGGCGTTCTTCTTTCTTGCGATGTTGCTGTGGCGCTGGAGTCCCGAGAAGATCGGAATATTCAGGGACAACTGGACATATTCACCTCCGTTGTTCTTGAACTGGGTCTTGAAAGGGTCGGATGCCGAGCCGCTGCCAGGGTAGGTGAAGTAAGTCGTGGACCATCCTGCGTAGGCGTTCAGCGAAGGGAGAAGCTGCCATCTGGCGGTTGTGAGCTCACGCTTGGCGTTCAAGAGGTTATAGCGTGCCACCCGGGCGGCCGGGTTGTTCGTCTGCGCGAAGTCAACCATATCCTCCAGAGCCAAGGAATCGGTCAGCATTCTTTCGCCGTCAAGGGCCACTGGGAGTTCCGTGTCGATGACAAGCTCGTGATCCTCAGACCAGAACATCACGTCCTCAAGTGTGATCTTCGCGTCGTTGAGCTTGTTGTTGGCCTCGACGAGCTGGTACTGCTTGTCGGCGAGGTTGGAATCCATCTCCACAACATCCGCGTGACCCTTCTGTCCAAGTTCCTCCTGACGGCGGGCTTTTGTGAGAGATTCCTCGGCGACCTCGACCTGAGACTTGTAGATGTCGGCCAGCTGGCTGTAGTAAAGCACGTTGCAGTAGGCTTCCATCGTGGCGAGGCAGATGTCAGCCTCAATCTGGTCTTCCTGCGAGTTGCCAAGAGCGATGGAAGTCTTGGAGATCTTCATATTGTTCACGGCCTTGAATCCGTTGAATAGGGCAATGCCCGCTCCGACTCCGTAACTGTTGTGGAAGGATGTCGTGGTGACGTAGGTGTTGGTCTTAGGGTCAACCGCACGTCCGAAGTTATAGTAGGCGGAGCTGCTTCCGCTGATCTCAGGGGTGAAAGCATCGAAGATGGCGTCCCTTCTGGCAAGGCGGGCGTCATTGTTGGCCGCCTGCTGGATCCTCACCTTCGTGCTGTTGCTGATCGCATACTCCATGCAATCCTTCAGCGTCATCGGACAAGGAAGCGACTCCTGTGCAAAAACCGGAACCGCGGCCATCATCGTCAATGTTATGAATATTGTCTTTTTCATGTTCCTTTTATCTTTTCGGTAAAAGGAACAAGCATCAGGCGTGCCAAAATACACAATTAATTAATCATGAACATTTTAGCAATTATGAATATTTTGAGAAGTGTAAAGAAATTTAACACTGGGTGTAAAGAAACTTTACACTTTTCTCCGGTCACTGAGATTGTCAAGCGACCGTTTGGTCTTCCCTGAGAATGGTTATGCCTAGAAAGAACCGTGGCTATTGAATCTACTTTGACACTTACAACGTGCGGCGACAAGACTACCACATATTACCCCTCCGCAAGAATCTGTTTGGCGGCGAAGGAGAGGGCTTCGTAGAAATCCTCGCCAAAGACAGTGATCAACGGATCGCGGAGGAACTCATAGACATGGATGCCCTCGCTGCGGCCTTTATCGTAGGCGTCCTTGCAGATTCCCCAACGATGGAGGTTCAGGGCCTGACCACCGCCGGTTAGTTTGGTGACGCGGATCGGGTACAGCCAGCAGGACTGCGGCTTGCGGAACTTGCACGTGCCTTGAAAGAAGCATCTCTCGATGGAGCAAAAGCAGTTGCCATTCTCATCGAATGTGGTGTAGGCACATTCTTCGGTCTGATCCACGACCGGAGTCACGATGTCCCCGTCACGGTCGATTGAGAAAAAGCCTTCCTTGTCAATCTGCGCGCGGCCCCGCGGCCTCATAAGTTTTGAATATACGGGGTAGTTCTCCTCAAGAGGCTCCAGCTCGGACTCCTCAAGGGGAGCGCCACTGTCACCTATGATGCAGCAACAGCCCTTGCAGACGGCGTAGTCGCAGGCGAAATATTCAGTGACGACATCCTCCGACACAAGGATGTCGCCGATTTGGATGATGGTTCCGAACCTATTGTTTGACGACATATTCAATTCTCATTCCTTCGGACAGAGTGCCGAAGATTTCCTTTACCTTGTCGGCAGAGACGCTGCCGATCCTGTTGTTGTAGCCGGTCAGCACGTCCTTCCCTGCGGAATATCGCATCAGAATGGCGTCGATGTAATTGTCCGTGTCCAACAGATACGTGGAGTAGTTGTTGGCCAGCAAGGACTTGCATGATGCGAGCTCGGCCGCGTCAACCGGCTGCGAAAGTACTGTCTCGATCGTTTTCCTTGCGGCGACAAGGGCCCTCATCGGTTGGTCGGACCCGCTTTTCACTCCATAAGGGAGACCGGACTCGGCGACGGGAGAGCAAGTGAAGATCAGTTCCAAAGCCTCCTGCGGCCAGACGCTGAAACGATCCGACATCCTCACACTGAAGCCATGCTCGGCCATCACGCCGGTCAACCTGCGCTGGAGAGCCAGACCCGCGACCTTGAAAGCCATGTAGTTCTCCGTCGTGAAAGGCTCGGCACAGGCCAAAGCGATGCTGACGCTGACCGGAGAGCCTGTCTTTGAATATGTTGTCGCTCCGGTTCGCATCTTGTACGGAACGAACTGACGGACAGTCGAAGACTTGCTGACCCGGAATCCTCCAAGGTACTGGCACAGAATCTTCTGAACCGACTCGGGCGGCATGTCCCCCACGATCACCAGAACACCGTCATTGGCGCGGACAAACTGGCTGTCAAAGAGTTCCGATGCGTCATCCATGACTGAGGCCGTTAGACCGGACGGTGTCTTGACAGAAGAATAATTGTAGTCCTGGTACATCAGACTGTCAAGATAGGCTGGTCTGAGCGACGCCAGCTCCTGCATTCTCCAGGACGTGAAAGCCGAAGCCGACGGCTTTCTGCGGTTGGCGGCGGAAAGCAAGGCCTTGAGCACAAGGGTGAACCTGTTTGACGGAGCGGAGCCGGAAAGTCTCAGATCCGAAGTAGAGACTGTACAGTCCATCCCAACACCTTCAGCCTTGAGAATCTTGTCAAAGTCGCTTCCTGGCATGCCGGCGATCTCGCAAAGGCCGAACATGTCCGAGAAGAAAGCACCCTCCCCACGCCGAAGATTCCTCACGGTGGAAAAGCCACCCTTTATCATCAATGAATAGCTGAACCGCCCCGCGGTGTTCATCTTCTTGTAAATCACCTTCATGCCATTGGAGAAAGTCCACATCTCACCTCCGGAGACAGGCTCCGCGGCGACAGACTTGATCTTGACCTTGTTCTTCTCGCTCCAAAAGGCCAATGTGTCCTTTGTACCGGCCTTCCAGTGATAGACAGGTTTTTCCAACGCCGAAACCCCTCTTCCAGCCGACTCGAACACGACCGGCCAGAACCATTCGTCATAGTCATCCGCATTGCCTGTCCATGTCACGGAAGGAGCCTCCATCCCGGAGAGCAAAGCGGAGGCATAGGCGTTGAAAAGATCCGTCTCGGCCTTCGCGGACATATTCCTGGACAAGAAGAATCTAGCCTTGGCCGCAGGAGAGGCCAGATCCGAGCCATAGAGATAGGCCGAAACGCATTGGCGCACGATCGCATCGTTGGTGGAACCCTTGAGACAGCCGTTCAGGACGGAGTTGCGGGCGACCTTATATTCCTCAATCCCGATCCCTTTGGAACAGATTTCCGACAGGATGGAGGCAACAGCCAACGAAGCCGGCATCAACTGATTGCGAGAGGTCAGCACACTCACGAGGAAACGCTCGTCACCTGCGCTTGCGGCACTTCCGAAGTACTCGACGTCCAATGATTTGACAGGAATATTCCCGGACAGGAACGTCTCCCTCAGACGATTTGAGACAACCTCGCGCAACGCGTTCGAGAAAAGCTCCGAGATGAACGGCTGGATGGTGTTCATCTGGTCGCCAGGGGTCCTCGGCGAGCGGAACTCCACCGTCACGGAAGAACGTTCGGACGGGATGAATGAATATTCAGCCTCGCTCAAAGGCTTCCATACATATTCCTTTTTCTTATAGACAGGGTTGCGTGAAGGCACCATCAACGAGAAGACGTTCATCTTTTCGATGATGGCGGAAGGGTTGATGTCGCCCGCGATGATGACCGCATGCTGGTACGGACGGGCGGCGACGAGGTCGAACATCATCAGAAGGGTGGTGTCCGACGCGGCCTGGTCAAAGAGCGGCACATCGTCGAATCTGAATATGGTGGCTTCATCACTGTAAGAAATGTAGCCTTCCTGACGGCATCCTATCCCCTTCCGGGACAGAAACCTGTAAGGAATCGTCTTGTTGAAATGTGGCAGTGACGACAGCTCTTTTCTGGCGGCCAGTGTGTCGCACGTCCCTTTGCGGACAAGGGCGAAATCGGCGACTCCCTTCATCGAAGGATTGGTCACCAGATAGTAGGATATTCCGTTGGTGAGACTGCCCATCGTGACGGCCGCGTCCTTCTGGAGAACGGGCAGATCCTGCGCTGGCATCATTATTGAGAGTCCAAGCAGCACAGAACACAAGACTGATTTGATAAAGTAACGCATTACTGACACCTCCCGTTTAGGCAAAAATAGCCAATAATGTGCAATTGACACAAATTTTTATTACATTTGTGGTTATTGCTTGTTGAAGAAATATAGTTAAACATAATTTTATAACGATGAAAAAGATTATTCTTGCAATCGCGGCCGCGTTTATGGCCGCCGGAATGGCTTCCGCACAGGACATGGCCCAGGCTACAGAACTCTACAATAATGGAGCCACAGCCATCTCTATGAAGAACTGGACAGAGGCGCTTGACTACTTCCAGAAGGCTCTCGAAATGGGTAAGACCATAGGTGCTGACGCCGATGAGCTTGTGGCAAACTGCAAGAACGCCATCCCGGGAGTATCCCTTGAGATCGCGAAGGATCTGATCAAGGATGAAAAGTACGATGAGGCCGCAGTCAAACTCGACGAGGTAGCGAAGATCGCCACTGAATATGAGAACGCTGAGGTTGCCGAGAAGGCCAACGAACTCGTTCCTCAGATGTGGATGCAGAAGGGTGTCAACGCCCTCAAGATTAAGGATTTCGCCACCGCCGCCGATGGTTTCGCGAAGTCTTACGCCGCCGACACCACCGCCGGAAAGACAGCCCTCTACCTCGGACAGGCTCTCGGAGCCCAGGGCAAGACCGAAGAGGCCATCGAGGCTTTCAGGCATGCCGCATGGAACGGCGAGGAGGCCGAGGCCAAGGAGCAGGTTTCCAACATCTATGTAAGGCAGGCCAACGCCGCCCTTAAGGGCCAGAAGTTCGCTGACGCCGTGAAGGCCGCCGAGAAGGCCAACAGTTATGTCGAGAACGCCACAGCTTACCTCATCGCAGGGCAGAGCTCACAGAAACTCAGCAAGAACGCCGACGCCATCAAGTACTTCGAGAAGTATCTTGAGATGAAACCGGACGCGAAGAACGCTCCGGCCATCACTTTCACCGTGGCCGCCCTCTATCAGGGCGCGAAGAACAACGCCAAGGCTCTCGAGTTCTACAAGAAGGTTCAGGACGATCCTAAGTTCGGCGCTCAGGCCAAGCAGATGATCGCTTCCCTCAGCAAGTAACCAATGAAGTTCCTCGAGCTTCTTGCTCCGGCAAGGAATATGGACATCGGCATCGCGGCAATTGACTGCGGTGCCGATGCCGTGTATATCGCAGGGCCTGCGTTCGGGGCTCGCCAAGCCGCAGGAAACTCAATGGAGGACATCCGGAGACTCACTGAATATGCCCACAGATTCGGTGTGCGCATATTCATGACACTAAACACGATTCTCTTTGATAATGAGATCTCCGAGGCTGAAAGGCTGATTGCCGAGGCTAAGGCTGCGGGAGTGGACGCCATCATCGCCCAGGATCTCGCTGTCTGGAGACTGACAGACCTGCCGGTCCACGCTTCCACTCAATGTGCGATAAGGACTCCGGAGAAAGCTATGCTTTACGAGAGCATCGGAGCCTCGCGGATTGTTCTCGAAAGGGAGATGTCCTTGGAACAGATCAAGGCCGTGCGGGACGCGGTGGACTGCGAGCTGGAGTTTTTTGTGCACGGAGCCCTCTGCGTCTGCTACAGCGGACAGTGCTACATGTCCGAACGGATTGCCGGGCGGAGCGCCAACCGTGGGGAATGCATCCAGGCTTGCCGGTCACTCTACGACCTTGTGGACGAGGCCGGGAACGTTCTTGTGCGAAACAAAGCCTTGCTGTCACTCAAGGACTACAACCTCAAAGACAGGCTGGCGGATCTTGCGGAAGCGGGAATATGTTCGTTCAAGATCGAGGGACGGTTGAAGAACATCTCCTACGTGCGGAATGTCGTGAGGGCATATTCATCGGCATTGGACGAGTTGGTCGCAGCGAATCCGGGAAAATACCGCAGGGCCTCGTTCGGAAGGTCGGAAGGCGGTTTCACACCTGACTTGAACAAGACTTTCAACAGGGGCTACACACAGTTGTTGCTGGACGGGAAACGGTCGGGAAACTGGTCTTCGATGGATGCGCCGAAATCGGTCGGAGAGGAGATCGGGACTGTGGTTTACATCACACCATCCGGTCCGGCACGCCAGACGCTTTCAACCGGAAAGAAGATGGCCTTTCTGACCGGCAAGAGGCCAGACAACGAGAATGTCACGATAACCGTGCGGCAGAAAAATCCGGCCGACCGGCTTCAGAACGGGGACGGGTTCTCGTTCATTGCCAAAGGCAGTGGGGAGATTGTCGGTTTCCGTGGCGATGTCTGCCAAGGGAACCGGATAACGTGCAGGAATGTCCCGGGACTCCATCCCGGCGCGAAACTGTACCGCAATCACAGCAGTGCATTCGAGAAGGAACTGAACTCTGACCTGCCGGTCAGAAGGATTTCTGTGTCGGTGGATATTTCAGTCATTGTGGTTCCGGTCACTACGACAGGATCAGTGACCGAATGGTGCCGCTCAGTGACAGAAAATATTGGCCCCGTGACCGATGACTCTTGCCCAGTGACCGAAAAGGGCCGGTCTCCGAGCCGGTCGAAGCGACTGTGCAAGCAGACATATTCACTGAAAATCAATGCGGTGAGCCAGGACGGGCGGAGTATTGTGCTGGAACGTGAGGCCGGAGACAGCACGGCGGAGAACGCGAAAAGGATGCGAGAAATGTTCGTGGCACAAATCTCAAAGGACACGGGAATATATTCATTCACACTCAGTTCGCTTAACGTGGAAACTCCTGACGGCTCGCTGCCATTCCTTCCGGCCTCAGCGCTGAACGCGATCAGGCGCGACCTCGCCGCCGCCCTCGACAAAATGCCTTGCAGAGCGATTCCTCTGCCCACAGGCAAAACTGCCGACAATCCGGGAATCTCCAATGCCCTTAACACTCCAAATAACGCCGAATCTCCATCCGGATGTCAAGACCGTCGGCAAGACCAGAAGCCGATTCTATCTAAAATCCCGGATATTCAAGAACCGGCATCGGACGGCATCCATGTTTCGTACAAAGCCAACATCGCCAACCATGTCGCCCGCGAAACCTATCAGGTCCTGGGTGCGACCCAAACCGATGAGGCTTTCGAAATCTCGCACCTTCCCGGCACCGAACTGATGCGCACCAAATACTGCATCCGCCACGAACTCGGCCTCTGCCCGGTTCATCGGGAAACCGGCAGGCATCAAGGCAAGGCAAACTTCGCGACCGGCTCATCCAAGTTGGCCACAACCACCCCGTCAGGGCACCTTTATCTTATCAACAACGGCAAACGCTACCATCTCTCATTCGACTGCGCCAACTGTGAGATGGTTGTCCGGGTTAACGATTAATTGTGTAAATTTACCACCGCAACCACTGCTTTTCGGGAATATTCCGAGGCACTAAAACAGATTTGATCATGAGTCCCTTTAAGAAAGGAGTGTTGTCTCTCCTTATTCTGGTTTTGTCCGCCTTGCCATCCCAAGGCAACGAGGTGATGTTCTCTCCGGTGATACGGAACTTCACGCCATCCGACTACCATGGCGGCAGACAGAACCGGTCAGTCTCACAATCAGCATCCGGGTTGATCTATGTGGGTAACAACCAAATATCTTCTGGAATATGACGGACATTCATGGAACAGGTACCTTATGCCTAATAAAGGTATCGTCAGATCGGTTCTTGCGGATCCTGACGGAAAAATCTACTGTGGCTCCTCTCAAGAATTCGGTTATTTCGTGAAATCAGGAAACTCTCTGATTTTCCGTTCGCTCAGTGACGGACTGAAGGAGATGAATATCCTGATTATAACATAACGGAACAGCACCGCTTTGGGCATTGGCATCTCCCACAAAAATCACTTATCGCGGTTTCGCGTCCCAGCAGAACCTCCGTATTCCAAGAGCGTGATTTCGCTTAAAAGGCGCTCGCGAAGAAACAATCATCCCTCTAAAAGCGTAAAAGAGGCCGAATGTCGCTTGTAGGAGAACATGATAAAGGCTCGCAATTTTCTCCTCGAAAAATGAGGATGGCAATCTCCTTGAGATAACGCATTAAGGAACATGAAAATAATAAGTTGCTTCAGATTAAGAGAAGATTTTCGAGGATAGATGTCTTTTTGAAGAAGGAGTGTGCCGATGGCACATGAATGATGAGAAAAGACATATAGACCGAAAAGACAATCAAAGATTACCAAGTTATTTTTAAGGATTACTAAAATGGCAAGCCCTTGCCTGCTAGCGAAAATTCATCGTATAATCACATTCTATATAATAGCCAATGTTTATTACCAGAATAAGGAACAGCAACAATATCAATCATACGTTGATATCATACAGTGTTACACTTTTGAAAATATTTCGGGTTAAAATCATTACAATATGAAAGTCATATTCATAAACATATTCCAAGTGTGTACATGGTAGAATATTAATTCATGGGCTACAAGTGCGTACCCGGCATATTATTCAGGTTGAAATTCCGCTTACGTATTATAACGTATTTGATTTTTTTTGTAAATTTCGAGCCTCAAAAAACCAAAGTTGTGCGAGCAGAAGGGTATCGAAATCGAGAGTGAATACCTTAAAAAAACTTTCGCTATCTTCCTAATATTCAATCAATTAAATTTCATCGAGCTCACGTTGATTTAGCATTATTTTCGTAGAGAACAAACACCTGTGAGGATGGCTCCAATAAGAATCCTACACACATACATGAGAGTCCAATTATTCCCGATAAAAGCGTATTTTTATCATAAAATGATTATCATTAAATGATAAAATGTTATATTTGCAGTGTAAATTATTGTGAATATGAAAAATCCCTTCATTACGACTGGCTATGCCGGATCCAAATATTTTTGCGACAGGATCAAAGAGACGAAGGATGTGGTGGAGTTGTTGACCAATGGCAACAACATCGCTCTGATCTCCCCGAGACGTTATGGGAAAACAGACCTTATCCGGCACTGCTTCGCGCAAAAGGAAGTAAGGGATAACTACCTCACTTTCATCATAGATGTGTATTCAACAAGATCGTTGGCTGAAATGGCCGACAAGATGGGGAAAAATATTCTTGAACAATTAAAGCCCAAAGGAGAGAAAGCGTGGGGAAAGTTTATCGGTGCCCTGACTTCACTTAAGGCAGGGATATCCTACGATGCTGCCGGTATCCCTTCTTGGAGTGTTGAGATTGGAGACATCAAGAATCCGGCTGTCACTCTTGATGAAATATTCAAGTACATTCAGAATTCCGACAAGCCTTGCCTGGTGGCTATAGATGAGTTCCAACAGATTCTGAAATATGACGAAAAGAATGTTGAAGCGACCATAAGAACATACGTCCAGTATTGCACCAATGCCAACTTCATCTTTTCCGGCTCGCAAAGAGAGATGATGGGTGCTATGTTCACATCATCCGCAAGACCATTCTACCAAAGCGCCACCATCATTAACCTTCCGCGAATTGAGGAGATGGAATATTCAAAATTCTGTGATAGATTATTTGAAGAATATGGAAAACATCTGGATGAAGATGTTGTCTCTGCCCTGTACGATGAGTTTGACGGTACCACTTTCTACCTTCAAAAGATCATGAATGTTCTCTTTATGAGAACCCAAGAAGGAGGAAAATGCCACATGGACTGCCTAGCTGAGGCAATCAACTATGTTATCGACTTCAGTTCAGAGACTTACGAAGATTTGATCTATCAGTTGCCGGAGAAACAGAAACAGGTTTTGCTCGCCATTTCAAGAGAGCGCAAGGCACAGAACATCACTTCATCGGCCTTTGTCCGGAAATATTCACTCACATCGGCCAGTTCCGTCAATTCCGCTGTCAAAGGGTTGCTTGACAAAGGATTGCTCACGCACAACCGTGGTGTCTATCAAGTCTATGACCTCTTTCTGGATGTATGGATCCGGGAACGATATCTGAAATAAAGGAACAAGCGGAGTATCAGATCAGTTCGCGGATGATCTCGTCGGATGTGAAGAGGCGGGATTCGGGGATGCGGATGCTGCCGTCTTGCTTCTCAAGGGCACCTTCACTCAAAAGGGAATGAATGACCGCGCGGTCGGCCAATGAATATAGTTCCGCGGCTTCCAAGCCTTTGTCAGTGCGGAGGGGGAGCATGATCCTCTCCACTCTGATGTCCTCGGGCGAAAGGGTCTCGGAGGTTCTTGAATATGTCGCCGGGGAACCGTCCGGACTTCTGTGCGGAAGTTCCTGACTGTTCCAGGAGCGGGTGTCGCCGGTCAAGGAATGGGAGCCTGGTCCGAGGCCGATGTACGGGACACGGCTCCAGTAGGCGCTGTTGTGGACGGCCTCGAAGCCGGGCCTGGCGAAGTTGGAGATCTCGTAATGATGGTAGCCTGCCTGTCTTAATGTCTGACACAGAACGTCATACTGATGACGGCACTGTTCATCGGAAGCCTCTACGTAGCGTTCGTCGGCAACCATCTTGGCAAGGGCGCTTCCCTCCTCTATTGACAGTTGGTAGGCGGAAATGTGCTCAGGATCAAGTTTCAATGCCTTTTCAATCGTGTCTTTCCAGACCTCATCCGTCAGTTGGGATAAGCCGAAGATCAGATCTATGCTGATGTTCCGTACTCCGCACTCGCGAAGGATTCGGAAGGCTTCAAAGGCACGAGACGCGTCATGGCGGCGGTTCATCCAGCGGAGGATTCCGTCGTCGAAGGACTGGATGCCCATGCTGATCCGGTTCACGCCAAGGGCAAGGAGTCCATGGACATATTCATGCCCTTTTTCCACGATGTCCTCAGGGTTCACTTCTACGGTGAACTCATCGAACGGCGGTGTCGGGACGGTCTCTTCGACAGACCCGGTGACCGTGGGCAGCGGCTCTGCGACAGGATAGGCAGATTCTGGCAAACAACAATCAGACTGCTGTGACCCGGGAACCGAACGGAGTGGTCGCTGAGCCTGCCGAATCGCACCGGACGATGCAACAGCCTCGACGATTCGGGATAAAACATCAAGAGGAAGCACCGATGGGGTGCCTCCTCCTATGTAAAGGGTATTGACCGCATCATGGGCGGACATATTCATTGAAAGTTCCTCCTGACGGTCACGGATTTCCGCGATGACGGCGTCCGCATATTCATTGAACGCCTGAGTGCTCCGGCATATTTCCGAATAGAAGTCGCAGTAGGTGCAGAAACTGCCGCAGAAAGGAACGTGGAGGTAGATCACGGGACTACCTAAGCAAGAGTTCCGTCTTGCCGAGGAACGCCTGGGAGGTGTAGGCCTCAACCGTGTATATTCCTGACTGATAGGAAGGAATGTCATTGAGGTAGATGCTCAGGTCAACCTCCTTGCCCTCATAGTCCACCTCACGGGAAGCGGAGGCAACCATGGTCTGACCGTTGAAAGTGAACGAGGTCTGGCTGCTGTTGGTGAGCAGGATTCCGTCAGGATCCTTGACGCGCAGATATACTCTCACCGGTCCCTTCGGAGCCAGATCGTTCTCAACAAGACTCAGGGAGGCAAGGAGCCTTACGACCCTGCTGCTGCGGTCGGTGACCTTGTCGGAGCCATTGTAGGCGGCGACGCTCAAGCCTCTGGATTTGATCACGGAGCCTGCGGCGACCTGACCGGAAAGATTCTCGACCTGTCCCTTGAGGTCCGCATTCTCGGCACGGCTCTCGGCTGCCTCGCGACGCGCGGCGGCGGCATCGGCTGTCAGCTTGTGGTTCAATGTGTTGAGAGAATCTATCTGCACAATGTAGCTCTTCATGATGCTGCGCAGGGTTCCGAGTTCCTTCTCGTACTGACGCATCTTGCGACGATTCGTGGCTTCGGTCTTCTGAATCCTCTCTATCAACTGGTTAACCTCTTCCTTGGAGGAATCCAGCTGGCTGTTGATTGATGCGTAGTCGGACGAAAGGCTGTCATAATCACCCTTCAAGGCGATCATCTGCTGGGTAAGGTCCTCCTTCTCGGCGTTGAGGTCCTTGACAAGGCTGGACTTCGAGAGCCAAATGTAAGCAAGTCCCGCGGCGAGCAGCACCGCCACCGCCACAAGAATCCACATCACTTTCTTGAGGCTTTCATTCTTTTTTTCCTGCTCTTCGCGCTCACGGCGCTCCTGGATAGGATCTATTTCTGCCATAGTCTTTCGATTTAATGATTAATGACACAAAAATAACAAAACTATTTCATATCTTTGTTTGGCTAGCAAAAATCGGACTATTATGAAATATTTTGTAAGAGCGGTCAAATACTTTTTCTATTTCACCATTCTTTTCGTGGTCATCATGGCCGCGCTTGTGTTCATCGGAGTCGTCAAGGCTGATGTCAGCCTGATGTTCAGGGACGGCTACAAGTCCCTGTGGCAGATAGCCTTGCTGTTCGCTTTCGTCTCGGCGTTCTATCCAAGATTCGGCTTCATCAAAAGGTCTGTCTTGTTAAAAGGTGAATATTCCGACCTCCGTGGCGGGATTATTGAATATATGGAGACGCGCGGCTACCGTCTCGAAAGCGAGGAGGGCGAGAACATGACTTTCCGTCTGCGCTCAAAGTTCAGCGCCCTGTTCAAGATGTTCGAGGACAGGATCACGATGACCCGCGAGCTTGGCGGCTTCGAGGTGGAAGGACTCACCAAGGAGGTGGTGCGGATTGTCGGCGGGCTGGAGTACAAGTTCCGCGTGCTGGACGAAGAGTAGCGCCCGACAGCTAAGCGATGAATATGTTCGATCGGTGCTGTCAGCACCATTGAGACATAGATATAAACCTCTAATATTCAAAGATTATGGCAGAAGAACTCAAGACTGTCGCGAAATTCGACAACGCGATGAGCGCCCACATCACAGCTGGCATGCTCAACGAGAACGGCATCCCTGCCGCAGTGTTCGGGGAGAACTCCTCCTACGTCTCACTGAACTATGTTGATCCTGTCGAGGTCAAGGTCAACGCCGCCGACTACGACGCCGCCATGGCCATCCTCAACTCTGATGAGAAGGCCGAATAGCCCTCGTCGAATACACTGGCCGGTTTCAGGCGGTGAAGTGCTGTTCACTGACTCTCGATAGATTGTGAAACATTGCCCTCCATCTTGGAAGGGCAATGTTTGTGAATATATTCATAGGCAACACATTACGCGACACGCAATGTCTTACATTGGTGTCAGATCGTGCACCATAACGTGACTATGAACGGGATGGAGAATTCGAGGACAAAGCCGTGGAAGAGGGAGATCACTGAATATTCCTTGCCGGAGGTTGCCATGATGATCGGAAGTGTGGTGTCCATTGATGTGACACCGGCGGCGGCTATCGGAGCGAGCGGGCCTCCGAATCTTGAAAGCAGCGGAGCCAGCAGAAGCGTGGCCATTTCCCTTATGATGTTGGACAACAAGGCGATGGTACCGAGTTCGGCGCCACGGTAGCCGGTTATGAATATGCTGGAGAGGGAGTAGTAGCCGAATCCCGAACCGACGGCCAGACAGTCTGTGGCTGATCGTCCGGGCAGAATCAGGGCGGCCACAAGGGCCCCGGCAAATGTACCGAACAAGGTTCCGGCCGGGAGCAATGCCATGCGCACATCAAGGGACTTGAATCTGGAGACAATATTCCTGTCGCTTCCCACCCCTATCCCCACGAAGAAGATCAGGGCGCACAAGGCATAGAATGTCAGATCCCCTTCGACAAGTTTCTCGGGCACAATTCCGGAGAGACCTGCGAGAATGCCGAGAACGAAGAAGCCTACTATCACAAGACTGCCTTTCATGACTTTTTCTTTTCAGATTCAACATGACGCCACAAAAGCCAGGCGAAGAGACAGCTCCCGGCCAGTGACAACACCGCGATGAGCAACGCATCCAGTCCGAGTGACGGGAGCGACGAGATTATCTTCCTGTTTCCACCTACCTCGACTCCAAGAAGAAACAGCAGAGACCAGATCAGAATAGTCGTCAGCTTGGAGACCCATCCGCAATCTCTGTTTCTCAAAAGCCATCCGGCGGCGATTCCCCCGAACAAGAATATTATAACTGTAAACATCCTACTTTTAACTTTGTTTAAGTAATCATGAGCCACTTGAAAAAGTGCCATTTGCCACTTTTTACCCCTTACAGAAGTATCTGCGAGGCACATGTTTTTTCAAAAACGGCTTTTCAAGTGTTCTCAATCATTAAAAAATTCAACTTTCGCAAGTAGGCAATCACCTGCTGTAAAGTACATTATCTCACGTTCGAAGGTGATTGCCCACCCTCATCAATTCACGTTACCCCCTCCCTAAATCCCTCCCCTCGGGGGAGGGACTTGCTTTCACTGCAAGCAGTGAAGAAGAGTGGTGTTTCGCAAATGCGAAACTTGAGTTAAAAAATAACTTGAACAATTCGTATATCTTTCCGGTCAACATCTCTTTTCTCATCAGTCATGTGCCACCGGCACACTCCTTCTTCGAAAATAGATCTATCCTCAAAAATCTTCCTTAAGATGATGCAGATCATTTTTTGAAGGTTACTTAAGTAATCCGAAAATCAGATCATCAGCATTATCCGACCCTCCGCCTTGACGAAAGTGTCCGGGAAACGCATCACCACAGCATAAACCTGTGCCGAGGTCACCGGCTGTCCGTCCTTACGAACATGCAGCCGACGCCGCCTCCATGCCAACCCTTCTTGTTGCTTCCGAACACAAAGACCTCGCCGTCATTCAAAGAGGTGATCATCGCTGGAGTGATCCTCTTTGGGCAATCGGTCGCGCCATCGCCGACATAAGCTTCCTGCGAAAGCGGGCATAACGACCGCACCGTTTTCCCGTGGCTTCGAGCATAGGCTATCTCCCTCGCAGTGCTTTTTCCGATGTACCCACCTGGATTGACAACGAATATCTCATCGGCCATGTCAATCTTCGCCAAATGCATCTCATCCAGCATTTCCTTCACGCCGTCATCCAAGACCTCGGCATCGCCGCTATGCCCGAACAGCCCGACCGAGATCACAATATAACCTTTAAGGGTTAGTTCCTTCTGCACCCTTAGAAATTCTTCCTTGAACCGCGTGCTTCCGCACAGAGTGATTATTTTGTATTTTCCTTGCATATATCACAAAAAACTAATCATTGTCCGCCCAAACGGCAATCCGCCGGAGAAACTGGTGATATTGTCCTTTCTGTCCGGCATGATGGCTATACCCCGGACAAACACAGGAGCAAGAAGCCAGTCCTAATGAAACCGCCTCAATGACATCACGGGTGCAAATCATATCTTGATGCATCCGAAAAGTGCTCAGAGGATCAATCCGAGGGCATAAACGGTTTTTCCGCCCCCGACACAATAGGGAGACAATGGCCACGTCTCACCAAAGTTCCTCGGCGCCACCGTAATAGTCATAGACATCCTGATAGTCAAGGTTGAGCTGCTCCAGAATCTCCTCCGAGGAAAGGCCGGTTACAATGCTCCTTCCGCCGGAATTCAGCACCACACCATCTCCCCGTCCGCCACCATCAAACAACGACCTTCCCCGCAGACCTACCGGATGGTTCAGAACCGTATCCACCGGCCGGATGGCATATTCATAGTACCGCACCGGCCTACTCTTCATCGCTTCCACCTCTCTCAAACGCCTCTTCTCCCCAATCATCGCCACCACCGCCAACGCCACCGGCAGAAGCAGCACCGCCGTCACCGCCAACTTCTCTTTCAATGAATATGTCTCATCGGGGTCTTTGCGCATCACTTTTCTTTGATTTCCTTAACCCATATAGAAAACAGCTCTTCTTGAGTAAGATGAGTGTTTGCCGAACTAGTACTTGGCATTTCCACATTCAAACAACCATAATCCAAAGCCTTCTTGTAAGCCTTTCCGCCATTGAACAAAACCTTCTTTATGGACGGATTAGAATTGATGAGTGACTGTACATCGTTCTGTTCCCCATTCTTAATATTAGAGTCCAAACTACCTTCACGTTCTGCTGAAGCATAGACATCCCACAACGCAATATGAAGCTGGTCCAACAAATTCAGCCTTTTTGAATAATCTTCCGGCAAAGGTTTGTCTGCTGCCTTAGCGATTATCTTCCAAAAACGGTTGCTACGATTAGCATAATACTGCTGAAGACGCAACGATTCTTTTCCAGGCATGGTGCCAAGAATTAATATACGAGGCGAAGCAGGAACATAGGCCTCTAAACAAGCACAATTTTTCATTGATTCTATCTTCTGATCATTAGTTTTGTCGAATCGCCGCTCTGATAACAAAGAATTATCTCCTTCTGAAATATGCCCACAACCACCATTTCCCCCAATAATAGTGATTTTACCGCTTTTGACCAACTGTTTGAAATCATTGACGTCAAACTCATCACCAGCATTATTCTTGAAATCCGAACAGTGAAAACCGAACTTACGGATTTTCGCACGAATTGACTTTTTGCCTGATTTATCAGACCTTACTTTACTTTTGAGAAGTCTCACTATAGCTTCGTATTCTTCTTTAGTAAATATATCTTTTCCTTTCATAGAATAATGTTATATTAGATCTTACAGACAATAATAACCCCACAGGAATATTCCCTCTTATCTTTCGACTTTTTTAAGCCCCTCCACCTGTGCCTCCAACTTATAGACCTCATTCAAGATCGCAAGAGCCGGAGAATATGCCCATCCTTTGATATAATTTCTCATCTCTGTTGTCGTATTAACACCCTTCTCGTATGCACAATAGAGTTCCTCTATGGACAATTTAAAGTGTTTTTTAGTATCACACCTAATACCATCAATACGATTCCCTATTAGTTTCAAGTCCTTATAAAGATGGCCTTTGACACTTTTGGCAATGGAAATTTTTCCAAGGCATTCAATAAATTCACTTGGCGTAAACATAGCACAACTATTTATAAATTAATAAATCATTTATTCCGTTCCAACGCTGCCGCCCAGATAGCGTTCATCCGGTCCTTGAGGGACTGGGGTGCGAGGATTTCGACGGAGGAGCTTCGGGAGAGAAGGACCATCACGAAATCGTTGGTTATCTTAAGGCGGAGAGTCACTTCTACATATTCCTCGGTCTCTTCGATTTTTTGAGAGGTATGAATAGGAAGGGTTTTGATAAAACGGCCATCCAAAGGACTGAACCTCAAGCGGATGTCCTCTACGGGCATCTTCGGGTCATCCCATATTCCGAAGCAATCGCGGAAAAGATTCCCGGCACGGACACTCTCGTCTCGGATGAAATCCTCGTCAAGCACCTTGAAGGATTTGAACCTGCCCAACTCGAAGCATTTCAGGACTCCCTCGACCATCGCCACGAGATACCAGCGGTTCTGCGACTGCTTCAGGAAATACGGCTCGGCGAGATATTCCGCCTCCTTGCCTCCAAGCCTTGGCAACGAATATGAAAAGCGCACCTTCCGTCTTTGCTTTATCGACCTTAGGATTTTCTGAATATCAACGCTGAACATCATCCTCCTCTGCTCCGGAATGATATAGTCACGTGTCCCGGAGTCCGAGTCAACAGTACTCAGGATCTCGAACTCGGAAAGAAGTTCCTTGAACCGATCGGTGTAAACGGGGTCTCTGCCAACAATGTGATACCCTTTCCCTCTGACATTCTGAATCTCGATCCCGAACACTTCCTCAATGGTCTTGATGTTCCGCTGAAGAGTCCGCAAAGAAGAGGGGCCATTCTCAGCCATTTCGCCTGACATGGCCTCCAGCAGAACCTCTTTGCTGACATATTCACTGATGCCGCTTAGTTTGTTCACTATCGCACTTAACAACCTGATTTGTTTAGACATATTCAGAAGTGTTTGCCGCAAATATAACAATCAAAAGCGACAGATCTTGTCGCATTGAAGAGAAATAACAACTAAGAAGCTGTTTTGAATTGTTTGAAATGTTCTTTGAGGTGAATAATCTTCTTTTTCTTCCCGCTTCTTCAGCCAGACAGCACCGCTATCCTCCTTGGAAGAAGCGGTCGAAACTGAGGTTTTTCACTCTCAACCCAGCGCCCGAACCAAGGGCAATCGAACTTGTTCGGATTACCGAGGTGGGCAGCAGGGAAAGAGCTTGCTCTTAACCTTCAAACAAACAATTCAAAACAGCTTCTAAATGATGGAAGGACCCAGTTATTCAGCTACTCCTTTTCCTAATGTTTGGAATAAAAGCAAGGTTTTGTAACAATGGTAAGATCTTGTTAGGAAAATACCAAAACGGGATATGCCCTGCAGACCCAACAGGGCCTGACACTGTTCTCCTGCAAGCGACATTCAGCCTAATTCACGCTTTTAGAGGGACAATTGTCTCTCCACGAGCGTCTTTACGCCGAAATCCCGCTCGTAGAACACGAAGGTTCTTCGCTCTAAGCACTTTTAGGGGGAGACTGTCTTAGGAACATGAAAATAATAAGTTGCTTCAGATTAAGAGAAGATTTTCGAGGATAGA
>SAMEA104315421__coassemble_785_pt1 | contig 28097 bp, 22 predicted proteins | sample SAMEA104315421__metabat2_low_PE_038 | metagenome-assembled genome bin SAMEA104315421 (sample SAMEA104315421) | gut metagenome | biome: Monkey gut; feature: monkey-associated habitat; material: faeces | place: China | collected 2013 | reverse complement strand
CTTCACCGCTTGCGGTGAAAGCAAGTCCCTCCCCCGAGGGGAGGGATTTAGGGAGGGGGCAACGTAAATTGATTTTTGGTGGGCAATCACCTTAGAACGTGAGATTAAATTTCTCAGCTTGTAATTGTCTACTTGCGAGAATTAAGATTATTATGAAGAAATATACTGACAAAGGCAAGAAGGACACCCGCAGCGGTTTCGGAGCCGGCCTTCTCGAAGCCGGAAAGGCTGACTCAAGAGTCGTGGCGTTGACCGCCGACCTCAAGGGTTCACTCAAGATGGACGCTTTCGCGGCCGAGTTCCCGGAGAGATATTACGAATGCGGCATCGCCGAGTCCAACATGATCGGCGTGGCTTCAGGCATGGCCCTCACCGGCAAGATTCCGTTCGCCGGATCGTTCGCCGAATTCGTCACCGGACGTGTTTACGACCAGATCCGAATGGAGGTCTGCTACGGCAAGACCAACGTCAAGATCGCATCCTCTCACGCCGGAATCACCCTCGGTGAGGACGGTGCCACCCACCAGACAATGGAGGACATCGCCCTGATGCGCGCTCTTCCGGGAATGGTTGTGATCAACCCTTGCGACTGGACGCAGACAAAGAACGCGACGATCGCCGCAGCCAAATATGACGGCCCTGTCTATCTGCGCTTCGGCCGTCCGAAGGTCGCCGACTTCACACCTGACGAGCCGTTCGAAATCGGAAAGGCTTACGTCCTGAACGAAGGCAAGGATGTCACCATCTTCGCCACCGGGCACATGGTTTGGGAGGCCCTTCAGGCTGCCGAGGCTCTTGAAGCCGATGGAATCTGTGCCGAAGTCATCAATGTGGCGACCATCAAGCCGCTCGACACCAAGACAGTCATCGCCTCCGCAATCAAGACCGGAGCCGTGGTTGTCGCCGAGGAGCACAACATGGCCGGTGGCCTTGGCGAACTGATCGCCGGAGTGCTTGCCGCCACCTCCCCTAAGCCGATTGAATATGTCAACGGACGTGACGAGTTCGGCCAGAGCGGAACTCCGTCCGAACTTCTCGCCGCTTACGGAATTGATGCCCCACACATCGTCGAGGCTGCAAAGAAGGTTCTGGAAAGGAAGTAGGCAGGCGCTTCAACAGGCGCTTCAACAGGTTCAGCGACCACACCATGCGGTCACTGATCTTGCCGAAGTGGCAGGGATAGCCTATAAAAAACAGAAATTTCCATAAAAAACAGAAAAAAGTTAGGAGACATTTATGTTTCTTAACTTTTTTTCCGTTTGCTATACCTATATTGCCGGCATTGAACATGCGGCGATAAAGAATATGTCGGCAAGCGCGTCGGCATATTCCCGGACACCCGCCACAAAAAGTAACAAACTATGAAAATCAAGGAAATCTGCGTGGACGAAAGGCCACGGGAAAAGATGCTCGCCAAAGGAGCTGGCGCCATGAGCAACGCTGAACTGCTCGCCATACTGATCGGTTCCGGGACACAGAAGGAAAACGTCCTCGAAGTTGCGAACAGACTGCTGGCAGCCAACGAAGGGAAACTGTCCATGATCGCCGACATGGACGCCGGGCGGATGAAAGAGATCGGAGGAATCGGCAGCGTCCGGTACACCGCGATCGCAGCCGCGTTTGAACTCGGGAAAAGATGCTGTCTTGAAGATCCCGGAATAGAGAAAATTCCGCTGACCGATGCCGACATCGTGTTCAAGATGATGCTTCCCCGTCTCAAAGGGCTGGATCACGAGGAATTCTGGATCATCCTCCTGAACAGAGCCAACTTCATCATCCACAAGGAAATGATCAGCCTTGGAGGGATCTCTGCCACTATCGTCGATCCAAGGCTTGTGGTCAGGATGGCCTTGGACAAGAGAGCCAGCGCGATGGTCATGGTGCACAATCACCCGTCCGGAAACCCTCGTCCCGGACACAATGACCTGACCGAGACCGAGCGCATGAAAAAGGCCGCGAACACCTTCGACATATCCCTCCTCGACCATATAATAATCTGCGATGACTGCTACTTCAGCTTCGCCGACGACAGGGTGACGATGGCGGAAAGAAAAAACTTGCAGGTCTAGAAATAAATCCCTACTTTTGATTCTCGAAAATCAATTTCGAGAAACCAATGAAAGTCATCAATCTTGGCGAGACCGATTCGGTCCTCAACAACATCGTCGCGCAGATGCGTGACAAAACCGTTCAGAAAGACAGCCTCCGTTTCCGTTACAACCTTGAAAGGTTGGGGCACATCTTTGCCTACGAGCTAAGCAAGGTCCTGGATTACAGCCCGAAGGATGTCATCACCCCTCTTGCCACGGCCAGAGTCCGCACTTGCGACGCGAAGATTGTGGTTTCCACCATCCTGCGCGCCGGACTGCCACTCCACAAAGGCATCCTCGATGTGTTTGACGGCGCAGAGAACGCATTCATCGCGGCCTTCAGGAAGTACGACAAGGGAGACGAGTTCCACATCAATGTGGAGTACTGCACCTGCCCTGACCTGACTGGCAAGACTCTCATCATCGCCGACACCATGCTTGCGACCGGAGCGTCGATTGAAATCGCCTATCATAAGCTTGTTGATGAAGGCGGAGATCCAGTCCACACCCACTTTGTCTGCCCTATCGCCAGCATCTACGCCATCGAGTTCCTCCAGAAGCACCTTCCGGAGAACACGACCCTATGGACCGCCGCCGTCGATGAGGAGCTGACAAGCCACTCGTACATCGTCCCGGGCCTTGGTGACGCGGGCGACCTCGCCTACGGCGCGAAGTTGTAGATTTCACAACTCCTTGCGGAGGCGGGCCTTAGGGATGTCGAGCTGGTCACGGTACTTGGCGATCGTGCGGCGCGCCACCTTATAGCCACGCTTGTTCATCTCAGCCACCAACTGATCGTCGGTCAAAGGCTTGCGCTTGTTCTCGGCATCCACACACTCACGAAGAGCCTTCTTCAGCTCACGGGTCGAAACCTCCTCCCCATCCTGATTCTCAAGACCCTCCGAGAAGAAATATTTCAGCGGATAAATCCCGAAATGCGTCTCGATGTACTTGCTGTTCACGACTCTGGAAATCGTCGAGATGTCAAAACCGGTCCTCTCGGCTATGTCCTTCAAGACCATAGGCTTGAGATGAGACTCATCCCCGTCCATGAAATAGTCATGCTGGTAGTCGATGATGGCTTTCATCGTACTCTCCAATGTGTTGTAACGCTGCTTCAAAGCCTCCACAAACCACTTGGCCGAATCCAGTTTCTGCTTGACAAACGTCGCCGCCTCCTTTTTCTGCCTGTCCGAAGAGCCTTGCGCATCGGCGAGAAGCTCGGCGTACTTGCGGTTCACCCGGATCTCAGGAATGTTGAAGCGAGGCATCGACAGTCTCAGCTCCCCGTCCACGATGTCCAGCACGAAATCCGGCACAATCTGCTGAGCCTGATCATTGTACGAATCGTCAATCTGCCCGCCTGGAGCTGGATTAAGTTTGACGATCCTTGCCATCACAGCCTTCATGTCCTCCTCACTCAATCCGAGCTTCGTGATGATTTTCTGAAAATGCCGGTTGGAGAACTCTGCGAAATAGTCCGTGAGTATGGTCTCCGCCGTCTGCACAAGCTTAGTCTGTTTCTGAGCCTTAAGCTGAAGAAGAAGGCACTCGCGCAGATCTCTGGCACCTACCCCCGCCGGCTCGAACTCCTGAATCACCTTCAACATATTCAGAACCTCCTCCGGGCTTGATTCGATGTTCGCCCTGAAAGCAAGGTCATCCACAATGCTGTCAATGTCCCGGCGAAGGTAGCCGTCGCTGTCCAGACTGCCGATGATGAACGCCGCCACATCGTGGTCATGCTTCGACAGGTTGCGGTAGCCCAGCTGCTCCATCAGACTCTGAGTGAAACTCTCCTTGACCGAGAATGTGCTGTACTGCGGCCGCTCGTCCTTGCCGTAATTGTTCACATGAAGCTTGTAGGCCGGAATCGGATCGTTCTCGTCGATCTCATCGATGGAGATGTCCTTAGGCTCATCATTGTCCTCGTTCTTTTCCGGAGCCGGAGAATCGTCCAGCACCGGATTGTCCTCAAGCTCAGCCTTAACCTTCTGCTCTAACTCCTGAATCGGCAGCTCGATAAGCTTGATAGTCTGGATCTGAAGCGGGGAAAGTTTCTGAGTCTGTTTGAGTTCGAGTCCTTGCTTGAGCATAACTTATTCCTGATTAACGGTCTCTACTGTGTAGGAATGGAACCGGTCAACCACAGGATAGCCGATTGTCTCCTTTACGATGAATGCGGTCGGGAAAGCCCCTTTGACCTGCTGAAGAAGCTGCATGGCCTCGGACTTGGTGCGGAAATCCCCGACCGTGACCCTGAAGAACGGGTTGGAATATGTCCGATATACCGAGATTCCCGGGAACATCCCTTTGAAGCGGTCCAAAGCCGCCTCGGAATCATTCCTCGAAGTCTGCTTGTTGTCATTGAATATCCTGACGCGGAAGCCTGTCGATGTCCTGGCCGGATTGGCCGCCACATGCGATTCAAAGGCATCAAGAATATGCCGGGACTGACGCACGGTCACATTTGACCCATCCACACCGTTGGCGGAAAGAAGTCTGAATATGTCCTTCCCCACCAGAGTTGAATCCATGGAGGCGCTCTGTCTATATATCACCGAGTCTTTCCCCTCCCGGATGTCCTGAGCCATCATCAGGCAAGCGGACGCCATGACAGTCAACAAAACGGCAAGAATCTTTCGAACCAAAATATTCATAAATCTACTCTGTCATTTTTTTAAGGTCTATATTCTTGAACCTGAAAGTCTTCCCAGCGCCGCTCTTGAGTTTTACCGTCGCCGTCACGTCAGTCGTGAACCCCTCAAGATTGCCTTTTTTCACTATCTGCATCAGTTTCATCAGGCTTATCCCGTCATTCAAGGTCGCCGTGCAAGGCATGTCATAGACCTTGGAGCATTTCTTGTCCACGCTGACCGTGTCCGCCGTGTAGGTAGCGAAATCCTCTCCGTTGTACTTCACGACCCCGCTGACATCCATCACCTTGAACGCGAACGTAGGGTTGTCAATCCCTACGGCAAGCACAGCGTCTATCGAGCGCAGTCCTTTCAATGAATATGACTCCAGACCGCACGAGGTCACCTTGATGTCTTTGACCTTCGACAGCCCGGAGCATCCGGACAGGATGGCACACGCCAGCAAAGCGATGAGAATGCCCGAAATATTTCTCTTTATTGTCTCCATTTTATCAACACTATTACCACAAAGATAGAAAAAAATCCATAATAAGCATCACCGAATGGATTTGACAGAATCTGCGAACCATCATAAAATCATGCCACAGCAGATTTGACGAACATCACCAAGCCATTATTCAAGGATAATTATCTATCTTTGCGGAAGACTGTTATAATCAGGAACACAAGTCTCGCATTTGCGAGAACCTATTTTCTTCACCGCTTGCGGTGAAAGGGTGAAAGCAAGTCCCTCCCCCGAGGGGAGGATTTAGGGAGGGGGTAACGTGAATTGACGAGGGTGGGAAATCACCTTCGAACATGAGATAAGGTTGTAAAAACAATAGGTATTTGCCTACAAGTGAGAGTTGAATCAGACATGAGCAAGAAGATTTACATAGAGACCTACGGTTGCCAGATGAACGTCGGCGACTCGGAGGTGATTTTCTCGATACTCGGGAAAGAGGGCTACGAACGCACAGAATCAATGGACGAGGCCGATGTCATCCTCGCCAACACATGTTCCGTCAGAGACAATGCCGAGCAAAGAATATGGGGACGCATAGAGGTGTTCCACAAACAGAAGGAAAAGAGGTCAGGCGTGGTCGTGGGGATCGTCGGCTGCATGGCCGAGAGGCTGAAGGACAAGTTGCTGGACACCCATAAGGTGGATCTTGTGGCCGGTCCGGACTCCTACAGGACGCTTCCGGCGCTTCTGAAGGACATAGCTCCGGACAAGCCACAGATCAACGTGATGCTCTCCCACGAGGAGACCTACGCGGACATCGTTCCGGTCAGGACCGACAGGAACGGAGTCTCAGCCTTCATCTCGATCATGAGAGGATGCAACAACGTCTGCTCGTACTGTGTCGTGCCTTACACAAGGGGAGCTGAAAGGAGCAGGGATCCGCAAACAATTGTGAATGAAGCCCGTGATGTTTTCGGCAAAGGGTACAAGGAAGTCACCCTGCTCGGCCAGAACGTGGATTCCTACAACTGGAAACCGGCCGATGGTGAAGGCTGCGACTTCCCGAAGTTGTTGGAAATGGTCGCACGGATCAGTCCCGGACTCAGAGTCCGTTTCGCCACCAATCATCCCAAGGACATCAGCGATGAGCTGATCGGGACGATGGCGAGGTACGACAACATCTGCAATCATATTCATCTGCCGGTCCAGTCGGGCAGCGACAGGCTTCTGGAGAAGATGAGGAGACGCTACACCGCCGAATGGTACCTTGAGCGTGTGGCGAAGATCCGTGAAGTGCTGCCAGGTTGCGGGATCACCACTGATGTGATCGCCGGATTCTGCTCCGAGACAGAAGAGGATCATCAGCAGACACTTGAACTGTTCCGCAAGGTCGGGTTCGACTATGCCTACATGTTCTACTACTCAGAAAGGCCGGGGACGCTCGCGGCAAGACACTATCCGGACGATGTCCCGCTCGATGTCAAGACCAGAAGGCTGAACGAGATCATCGCCCTGCAGAGCGAACTGAGTCTGAAAAGCAACCAGAATGACATCGGCAAGACTTTCAAGGTTCTCGTGGAAGGGCCGTCAAAGAAGAATCCGGATGAGTTATGCGGCCGTTCGGGCAGCAACAAGATGTGCGTGTTCCCGGGCTGTGGCCACAAGGCCGGAGACTATGTGGATGTCAAGGTGCTGTCCTGCACCTCCGCCACTCTCATCGGAAAATTAGTTTAACTGAATATGTTGCAGTGGTTTCTCACAGGGCTTTATGTTCTCTTGATCCTCAGTGTCTTCACGGTCATTCTGGTTGACAAGGGGGATTCGGGAAGGAAATTCGCATGGCTGCTGATCATAGCCGTGCTTCCGGTCGTCGGACTGGCTCTCTACCTGATGTTCGGTATCAACTACCGACATCACTGGATCTTCAACCGCCGGCACCAGAGGTACAGGGACATCTTCGAGGCCGGCACGACTCCTGAGCTGGACAGAATCCTTTTCGGGCACGACAACGAGGAGAAAATCCGTGAGGAATTCCGCCCGCTTGCCAGACTTTTGGGCGCGGAACACTACCCTTCTGTCACATCCGGCAATGACATCGAGGTCATCACCAGTGGGCAGCGGAAGTTCGACCTGCTGCGCGAGGACATACTGGCGGCCAAGGAGTCAATCCACATTGAATATTTCCATTTCGGCAACGACAAGGGCAGCAAGGCGATCAAACGGCTTCTTATGCAGAAGGCCCGGGAAGGGGTCAAAGTCAGATTCCTGTACGAGAACATCGCGAATTTCCCGATCGCGGCGGCCTACTACAATGACATGAGGAAAGCCGGGGTCGAGGTTGTGAAGTTCACCAACCCAAGAATGCACGTTCTGGATCTGGCCACGAAACTCAATTACCGGAACCACAGGAAGATAGTCGTGATTGACGGAAAGATAGGCTACACGGGAGGCATGAATATAAACGACCACTATTTCCGTCTGTGGAGGGACACGCACATGCGCATCACGGGCGATGCCGTGGCCGTGCTCCAGTACACGTTTTTGGACTCCTGGCTGACGGGTGGCGGGACGATTGACAAGGCGATGACTGAGTTCTACCCGATGGCAAAGAAAGTTGCCCCGGCCACTGAGCCTGCCGAAGTGACCTCACAAGGGTCTCTAATCCTGAACAATGTCGCTTCGACAAGCTCAGAGACCGGAAAGGGAAGTCCAGCGACTGGAAAGATAAGCTCAGCGACCAGAGAAAACGATTTGACAACAGAACAAGAGATCGATTTCCATGCCACCCACCCGACGCTCAAGAACAAACTTATCCAGATAGTCCCGGACGAACCGGACCTGCCGCTCCCGATCCTCCAGCTGAGCTACGAATGGGCCTTGCAGCACGCCAAAAAGTACATCTATCTCCAAACCCCGTACTTCGTGCCGACCGAGCCTGTCATGGACGCCCTCAAGACAGCCGCCCTCTGTGGAGTCGATGTCCGTCTGATGCTCCCGGAAGTGGCCGACAACATCCTCATGCGCCCGGCCAACAGAGCCTATTACGAAGAGGCCCTGCAAGCCGGCGTAAGAATATTCCTGCGCAAAGGAGAGTTCATCCATGCCAAGACATTCGTCAGCGACGACTACCTCTCCAGCATAGGTTCCGCCAATCTGGACTTCCGCAGCTTCGCCATCAACTACGAGGTCAACTCCTACATCTACGACGAGCAGACCGCCCTGATGAACAAAGGAATATTCATGTACGACCTCCGTCAATGCCACGAGCTGACCATCGAGGAATGGAGTGCCCGCCCATGGTACTCCCACATCATCGAAAGTATCATGAGGTTGTTCGCTCCGCTGCTGTAGGACTTCCGTTGCCTCCTGCCGAATCAGCCTGCCTTCAGACCACATGCCGATGCGGTAGTGTTCTCACAGATAGACAAATGGACGAAGAGCGGTTTCGGGATCGACACCAAAATCCGGTATTTTATCAAGTCGGCAAAGACAAGCGAAATCATCTTTGACAGGACCTGTGATCTTCATCTGGATCTGTCGCAAAATAGCAGCGGAGGTGGAGTCTTAGGAGCCTTGATAGATCTTGCGGCATCCGCCATTGTCACCGCCACCACAGACCACATCGTTGCCGCGAGAAAAGCCAATGCGTACATATTCAATGACATCCCGAGAGGAAAATACAGTCCTATGTTCGGCAAGGATCAGAATGTCTCAGCCGTGAAGAAGGACATCTAGGCAAATGTAAAGTAAGAGTGGGTGGGCAGGGCACCAAACCCCGTGGCGCTTAAAGCATTAATTATAAACATATTAAGCATTGTCCTAGTGCGATATTCGACACCAGGACAAAGTTTTTCTTATTGATATTCAAGCACTTATCCGCCACCGCCTCAGTATCAGCCAGTGCGATTCAAAACACTAATAGTCAATGGAATAGGCATTCGCCTTCAGTTGAATCAAGCCAAAGGCAAAGCCTTAAAGCATTCATTATCAAGCATTCATAGCGCACAGCCTCAAATAGTCTAAGCTGAAGATTCGCACTTCAGAGCTTCGACAGTCCCGGAGGAACACAGGGAAGAGTGAAATGAACCATATTGTTAATTTCCATAATAATGATTAAGTTTGCGGAAATTGAAAGAATATGAGCCAAAAAGAACGGGCAACAGAATTTGTGGTGTTCTGCATTGAGAATCTTGCGGATCGCCTTGGAGTGTCAGGTTCTGTAATATTCAATAAACTGAATGACATAGGAGCAATCTCCGGATTCCTTTATCCAAGTTACGATTCTCTGCATACACAAAGCAAGGATTACATCTTGGATGAAATCCAGACTTATATCTCCAGCCATAACTTCAGCATAAAACTATGAAAGTATTTCACGGCTCCACATCAATAGTCGACAAGCCGCTCGCCAATATCGGACGGAATCATCTGGACTTCGGCAAAGGATTCTATCTGACAACTTTGGAGGCTCAAGCAATATCCTGGGCCTCAAGACCTTTGAATCAAGGCAAACAGAAATATCTCAATATCTATGAACTGGATTCATCCGCAATTGCAAACGGAGACTACCAATACCTCCATTTCAATGAATACAACGCCGAATGGCTGAATTTTGTGATTTCCAACAGGAAAGGAGGCTCCGACTGGAGACAGTTTGACATTGTGGAAGGTGGAATAGCAAACGACAGGATATTCAATACAATCGAGTTGTACTCCTCTGGCTTGATTTCCGAAAACGAGGCTCTTCAAAGATTGATTTATGAAAAGCCGAACAATCAGATCTGCGTTCTTAACCAGAACATTATCGATAATCACTTGACATTTGTTGAGGCGCGTGAAATAAAGGAGGAAGAACAATGAACGGAAATCCTTTAATAAATGAGACTCTGCTCCAAATGAAATATGCCAGAGTCATCTCCCTTTTAGCCAAAAGGCTGGACATTCCCGAAGACAAGGCGATGGATATTTTCTATAATTCAAAGACTTACAGCAACCTCAACGATTTAAGAAACGGTCTGCAGAATATGAGTGACGCCTTTCTGGTTGATGAGATCATCCAAGAATCTTCCGCCAGCTGGCACAAGGCATAGAGGCTGACACAAGTCATAGATAATAGAGTTTTAAGGAATCCACTCAAAAAGAAACACCGCGTTCAGAAAATAAAAATTCCAGAATTTTGGTAACGTGCAAAATTCTGGAATTTTCTATTTTTGAACGCCTTTGCCGCTTTGTAAAAGTGCTTTGATGATTACATAGTCACTTCGACAAGCTCAGTGACCGAAAGGCTGCTCAGTGACCGACGCGGGAACTAGCTGATGAACAGCAGCTCACGGTACTTAGGGAGAGGCCAGGTGCGGTTGTCCACGATCTCCTCAAGCTTGTCGATCGGACGGCGGAGGGCGGAGAAGCTCTCGGCTATCTCGTGGTAGGCCACTGCTTTGGCATATTCATCCTCAAGGACATTCGCCTTCTTGCGCGCCTCGACCATAGCGGTCGCCTTCTCGCGGATCTGGTCAACGTATTTCGAGATGCTCTTTATGAGGTAGATCTCCTCCTTGCACTCGTCCGTGCCGCCGAAGACATTCTTGCTCAACGCCACCTCCTTCAGCAACTTGGACTTGTAGTCAAGGGCAGCCGGGATAATGTGGTTGATCGCCATCCTCGCCATGACGCGGGACTCGATCTGGATCATCTTGCTGTAGGTCTCCCACTTCACCTCATTGCGGGCCTGAAGCTCTTTTTCTGAATATACCCCCGTCTCCTTGAACATATTCACAGATTCAGGAGCCGTGAAGACCTTGATCATCTCCGGGACGCTGGTCTCGACATCCAGCCCGCGCCTCTTCGCCTCGGCCTTCCACTCATCGGTGTAGCCGTTGCCGTCGAAGCAGACCACATCTATTATGGACGCGATGATCGGCTTCAAGGTGTCCATGATGGCCACACTCATAGCCTTGCCTGCTGCCAGTTCCTTGTCCAGGCTTTTCTTGAACGAGATAAGTTGCTCAGCCACAGCGGCGTTCAGTGTGGTCATCGCACCGGCGCAATTGGCCAGCGAACCCACGGCGCGGAACTCGAAGCGGTTGCCCGTGAAAGCGAACGGAGAGGTTCTGTTGCGGTCGGTGTTGTCCACGAATATCTCCGGAATCTCCACGAGGCCGACGCTCTTGCCTTTCTTGCCGGCGATCTCGATCGGCGTGTCGGAAGGAACCTCAAGCAGTTTGTGAAGCACGTCGGTCATCGTCCTGCCAAGGAAAGCGGACACGATTGCCGGCGGTGCCTCGTTGGCGCCGAGACGATGGGCGTTGGTGGCAGTGGCTATGGAGGCCTTCAGCAAAGCGTTGTGCTTCTGAACGGCAGCCAGCACATTCACAAAGAATGTGACGAACTGGAGGTTGCCCTTGGCATCCTTGCCCGGAGCCAGAAGCATTATGCCCGTGTCGGTGCCGAGCGACCAGTTGTTGTGTTTGCCTGATCCGTTCACACCTGCGAAAGGCTTCTCGTGAAGCAGTACCACGAAACCGTGCTTGCGCGCGATCTTGTTCATAAGGTTCATCACAAGCTGGTTCTGGTCGTTGGACAGATTGGTCTCCCCGAAGATGGGGGCAAGCTCGAACTGATTGGGCGCCACCTCGTTGTGCCTTGTCTTCAGCGGAATACCAAGACGGTGGCCGGCGATCTCAAGGTCGCGCATGAACTCGGCCACACGAGTCGGAATGGCGCCGAAATAGTGGTCGTCCAGCTGCTGGTTCTTGGAGGAGTTATGTCCCATCAGGGTGCGGCCGGTGATCATCAAGTCAGGCCGCGCGGCATAGAGGGACTCATCGACAAGGAAATATTCCTGCTCCCATCCAAGATAGGAATACACCTTCGTGACAGACTTGTCGAAGAGTCGGCAGATCGGAAGAGCCGCGTCGGAGACGGCCTTGAGAGCCTTTTTCAGAGGGGTCTTGTAGTCCAGCGCCTCGCCGGTGTAGGCGATGAACACCGTCGGGATGCAGAGCGTGTCATCCATGATGAACACCGGAGAAGTCGGATCCCATGCGGTGTAGCCTCTGGCCTCGAATGTGGCGCGGATGCCTCCGTTGGGGAAAGAGGATGCGTCCGGTTCCTGCTGGGCGAGGGACTTTCCGTCAAAAGTCTCTATGACTCCACCCTTGCCGTCATAGTCGATCAGAGAGTCGTGCTTCTCGGCGGTGCCTTCGGTCAGAGGCTGGAACCAGTGGGTCACGTGGGTCACGTGATGCTCCATAGCCCACTCTTTCATACCCTTTGCGACTCCATCAGCGGTCTCCCTGTCAAGGGACTTGCCGTTGTCGATGCAGTCAAGCAGCGCATTCAGAGTCTTGACGTCCAAGTACTTGTGCATCTTGGGACGGTCAAAGACCAGTTCTCCGTAATAGTCGGAGGTCTTGCCCTCAGGGCGTTCAGCCGGAACAGCCTTCTTCTCGAAGGATTCCTTCACCAGATCAAATCTGTCAATGCTCATAATTTGTCTATTTGTTAAAGGTGTTGTATTTCCTTAAACTATATATTGTGTAATCAAATTCTCTAAGTAATCATTAAAAAATAACTTGAACAATTTGTATATCTTTATGGTCTATATTTCTTTTCTCATCAGTCATGTGCCACCGGCACACTCCTTCTTCCAAAAGAAATCTATCCTCATAAATCCGACACAAAATTTAGTTCAACTTATTTTTTTACGCTTACTAAGCAGATTCAAAAAGAAAGAAGGCTGATCCACGAGGAACCAGCCTTCAATATTAAATCATAATATCCTTTTTTCCATAATGAATATGCCGTCAGGCTGGAAGACCGGCACACACGAAATCGTTCAGGACCTGAACATTCTGGCTCTGAAATCCCTGCTGGAACTGCTGCTGTCGATATGTGTGGGCTTCCGAAAACATCCTTGAAAAATTTTGATGGCGCAAGTTATGAAATCAATTCTAAACCACAAAGAGTTTTTTCAACTTTATCGGTTTAGCCTGTCACGGAATCGTTATTTTAGAATAATTCAATCTATGGGGACAACCTTCACGAAACATGCGGCCCAAGGCGATTCGCTACCATTTTTAAAACAAACGGTTCATAAAAATGTCATTTTTAAAGAGAATCTCTTGTTTTTTTACAAAATGACACATATTTTTGCATAATGAATAAATATACTAAACACAAAAAAAACGACATAATGAGCCGGCTCCTCTTTTTCGCCGGATGAAAAATAAAAACTATAGAAAACACTACCAATATCTTATTATTATGTTTAACAGAATCAAATCTTCGACACTCAGAGGAATGGCGACCGTAGTGGCAGCCATCGTTCTGTTCGTGTCGTTCTCAGCCGCGGCGGCGGCCCAGGACAGGGCAGGATCCGTAAGCGGTACAGTCAAGGACGCCAACGGCCCAGTCGTAGGCGCCGCCGTTTTTGTCAAAGGTGGAACCACCGGTGAGACCACAGACATCGACGGTAAATTCAGACTCGGCAATCTTAAGGCCAACGATGTGATCACCGTCTCCATCATCGGATACGAGACCAAGGAGATCGTCTGGAACGGCCAGGCCACACTCGACATCGTCATCCTCGAGGAAGCCACAGCTCTCAAGGGAGTCGTGGTGACGGCCATGGGTATGGTCCGCCAGTCGGAAAGCCTTACCTACGCTGCCGAGACAGTCGGCGGCAAGGATGTCAACGACATCAAGAGCATCAACATGATCAACTCCCTCCAGGGAAAGAGCGCCGGTCTGGTCATCACTCCTAACTCGACAGGAGCCGGCGGATCATCCAAGATCCTCTTCCGAGGCAACAAGTCCATCAACGGAAGCAACCAGCCTCTCATTGTTGTGGACGGTGTACCAGTGATGCAGAACATCACCTCATCCCAGGTGGCCTCCAACTATGGCGGCGAGAGGGACGGCGGCGATGTGATGTCCACGATCAACCCTGACGACATCAAGTCCATCACCCTCCTTAAAGGTGCGTCAGCCGCAGCGCTTTACGGTGCCGTGGCCGCCAACGGAGCGATCATGATCACGACAAAGTCAGCGGCAGCCGGCAAGGTGAACGTCACCGTGTCCAGCAACACGACAGCAGAAAGCCCTATGGTGCTTCCTAAGTTCCAGAACAACTACGGAATGTCGGACAACGGCACCTACAGCTGGGGCAGCAAGCTATCCTCAAAGGCGCCGAACTATCTCAAGAAGTTCTTCCGCACAGGTTTCACGACCAACAACACATTCGCCGTGTCCGGCGGAAACGACTCTTTCGGAGCCTACTTCTCCTACGGCAATGTCTACTCAGAGGGCATGACTCCTGAGAATGAGTACAGAAGCCACAACTTCAACACTAAGGTCAACTTCACCGTCCTCGACAACGTCAAGATAGAGGCAAGTGCGAAGCTCACCAACCAGCACATCGAGAACCAGTCCGCATCGGGATTCCTCTGGAACCCTCTGACCGGCGCCTACCTCTTCCCGAGAGGCGAGGACTGGGATCACTACAAGAACAACTACGAGGTCTATGACGCCTCACGCAGCTGCTACGTCCAGAACTGGACCAACACGAAGCAGCAGCAGTACAGCAACCCTTACTGGGTGCTCAACCGCCAGAAGCCGGTCGTTGACCGCAACCGCTACGAGTTCGGCGGCAGCGTCAGATGGGACATCATCAAGGATCTCTACGTACAGGGCCGTCTCCGCTACGAGAGGGGCGAGGAGCACTTTGTGCACAACGCCTACGCCTCCAGCACCGGTGACCTCTACCCTATGGGCAGAATGAAGGACAACCGCTACTTCAGCGACCAGATGTACGGCGATGTGCTCGTCGGCTACAACCACAACTGGAACGGCACCTTCTCACTCTCCGTGACCGCCGGCTCCAGCTTCACCCACAGCAAGACCGGAAACGTGGATCTCTGGGCCGAGGGAACACAGTTCACAGCCCCTGGCAACGGCAACGTCTACTACCCTAACATATTCACCCCTAACAACTATTATGGGAATATGTCGTCTGTCGGAAAGGGTGGCCACTGGAACACCGAGAAGCGTCTTAACGCCGTGTTCGCTACCGCGCAGTTCGGCTACAAGGAAGGCCTCTTCATCGATGTCACCGCCCGTAACGACTGGTCATCGGCTCTTGCCTTCACCGACAATGTGTCATTCTTCTATCCTTCAGTGGGAGCCAGCTTCCTTCTGAACAAGTTCGCCGACCTCGGCCCTGCCGTGGACCTCGTGAAGTTCCGCGCAAGCTACTCCATCGTGGGTAACGATGTCCCTGTCTACATGACCAACCTGCTCTACAGCCTTGGCTCACAGGGATCGATCTCCGCTCCGGACAGCGCTCCTTTCAGAACCCTCAAGCCTGAGATGACCCACTCCATCGAGGCCGGTTTCGACGGAGCCTTCTTCAACAACAGGCTCAACGTCTCCGCCACCTGGTACAAGACCAACACCAAGAACCAGTTCTTCTCCGTAGCCTCTCCTTACGAGTCCGGTCTGCGCAACCGCTATGTGAACGCCGGTAATGTGGAGAACCAGGGTATCGAGATGACCGCCAGCTGGTACGAGCAGTTCAGCAACGACTTCAGCTGGGAGACAGGAGTGAACTTCTCCTACAACAACAACAAGATCGTGGAACTCGTGGACGAGCTTCCTAACGGCCTTACACTCTCCAACTTCGGAGGCGCCAAGATCATCCTCAAGGAAGGTGGTTCCTACGGTGACCTCTATGTACGCCAGATCCTCAGGGACGAGAGCGGCAAGATCAAGAAGAACGATGCCGGACAGCCGATCCTCGGCGACGACAACAACGACCAGCTCAAGCATGTCGGCAACATGAACTCCAAGGTTTACGCCGGCTGGAGCAACTCATTCCGCTACAAGAACTTCAATCTCTCGATGCTCATCGACGCGAGATTCGGCGGCAAGGTCATCTCCATGACCGAGGCCACGCTGGACGGCTGGGGAGTGTCACAGAGGTCAGGCGAGGCCCGCGACGCTGGCTCCATCACCGTTGACGGAGTCTCCTTCGATCCAAGGGCTTGGTACGAGACCACGGGAGCCAGCAACTTCAACTCTCCTTACGCCAACGAGAACTACGTCTACAGCGCCACCAACGTCCGTCTGCGCGAGCTCAGCTTCGGCTACACATTCCGTAACCTCCTCGGCAACGGCAAGAACGTGACAGCATCCATCATCGGCCGCAACCTGTTCTTCTTCTACAAGGACGCACCTTGCGACCCTGATGTCTCAGCAGGTACAGGCAACGGCTGGCAGGGCATCGACATGTTCGCCCTCCCTACCTCACGCAGCTTCGGTCTGAACCTTAAACTCAACTTCTAAAAATTTCCAAGACAATGAAAAATATTTTAAAATATTCAGTAGCGGCCTTGTTCGGACTCGGAATCGTAGCCTGCACAGGCGACTTCGAGAAGATGAACACCAGCGACGTGCAGGTGAACCCGGACGATCTTCCTCTCTCATCCCAGTGCGCTGAGCCGATGCAGTACTGCTACCCTCCTCAGCAGAACATGTTCCAGTTCTGGACAAACCTCACCGTGGATTTCTACAGCGGTTACTTCATGACCCCTAACGGAAACTTCACCAACGGTGACATGGGCGAGAACAGAGGACACTCGGGCGGTATGTACGAGAACCACTACCTCCACGTGTTCAACAACACAAGGCGACTGATCGCCACCCTTGACGGCAAGAACCAGCCAGCCCTCGCCGGCGTGATGAGAATCGTACAGGCCTACAGCCTTATGATGACCACCGACGTGTACGGCCCTCTCGCCCACAGCTCCATCCTGTCCGGTGAGTATGAGTCATACTTCCCGTTTGACAGCCAGCAGCAGCTCTACCAGACAATGCTTGACGACACTCAGAAGGCATTGGACGCCTTCAACAAGCCTACAGATGACGAAAAGGCCGGACTCGGCACATTCGACATCTGGTGCGGCGGCGACTTCGAGATGTGGAAGAAGGTGGCCAACACGATGAGACTCCGTATCGCCCTGCGTCTTTCCAAGAGAGCGGACGAGATGAAGGCCGCGGGCTACGACCTTCCTGCGATCGCCAAGGCGGCAGCGGGCAACACCCTCGCCAACGGCGGCAAGGACATCATGATCGACAAGAGTCTCGAGAACGAGCTTTGGCTTATGTTCGCTTGGGGAGACTGCGGATTCAACGCCAACCTCGTGACATTGATGTCAGGTCTCAAGGATCCTCGCCAGCCTCTGTACATGGCGAAGAACCAGGACAAGTTCACCACCTCCGACGGAAAGGAAGTCGCGAAGGGAACCGGCTACTACGGCATCAGGTTCGCCAGCGGTCTGCCAGGCAAGCCGAACAACTGGGGCAAGCTCTCCGGTTGGGTAGACGGCAACAACAGCAAGGGCATCTACAGCGCTCCGCTTCCGATCTTCAAGCAGGCCGAGTCCTACTTCCTCCTCGCCGAGGCCGCCCTCAGGGGCTGGACATCCGGCGACGTGAAGTCCCTCTACGAGGAAGGCATCAGAACCTCTATGGCCAATGAGCTTGCCTACAAGGGCAAGTACGCCGAGATCGCGGAATATGCGAAAGGCGCTGTCGAGAAGTACATCAGCGGAACCGACACGCAGATTGATTTCGTCGATCCTTTCGATCCGAAACTCAACACCAAAGCCCTCAACAAGCTGGGCGTGAAGTGGGACAACAATGCCTCCAACGAGGACAAGCTCGCCCGCATCATGACCCAGAAGTACATCGCCCTCTTCCCTCTCTCAACCGAGGCCTGGGCCGAGCAGAGGCGTACCGGCTATCCGGTTCTCTTCCCTGCCTACGTCAACGAGAGCAACGGAGCCGTCACCACAGAGGAAGGCGTACGCCGCCAGATCTACAGCAGCAATGCCGGTGACACCAACGCCGAGGGTCTCAAGACCGGTATCGAACTCCTCAACAAGGAGAACTCCAGCAAGACCGGCCACTCCGGCGACCAGGGCGGAACCCGCGTATGGTGGGACAACGCCGCCAAGGGTAACTTCTAACAAAGTCCGCATGGCAGACAACTAATTTGCCAGCCAACACAATAAAAGAACTCGTGGTACTGAATACGGTACCACGAGTTTTTTTAGCCCAAGCCCAAGGGATTAGGCTTCACACCATGGCGGACCGCCCGACGGTCAGGCGGTTCTTTAACCAAGTTGGATTATGCGACAGTCAACAAAAACGTTTGCGCAACAAGCTGTAAATCAAAATGTTCGCATTATTGCACATTTTATTTGCAAATTAGAATTATTATCAATATCATTGTAATCGAAACCAACAGACAGAGGATTCTTTCGACAAGGCGACATCCTTTCATAAGCATCCCATCATCATACGAACGGAAGTGCAACATAAGAAACCCTTGAACGCATGAGTACATTCAATAGTTTTGATGCTGACTCCAGATGTTGGCGTAGCATGCACCACTGCATCCCCTGATCTTCGAACCACTCTTGCCCGGTTGGCATGCGCGGCCTTGACAGCCTTCCTTTTCACGCTGTCCGCTCCGGCCATGTCATCCGCGCCGCAGGACAGCCTGCGGATCCCTATCGTCTATGGAAAGGTAACCGACTCATCCGACGGTCATTCCCTGGCTTTCGCCTCCGTCACCCACGTCGTGTCAGGAGTCTCCAACGTAAGCAACTCCGAGGGTTTCTTCTCGCTGAAGCTTCCGATGGAAGTATCGCCTGAGGATGAGATCAGGGTAAGTTTTCTTGGCTATGTGACCGCAACCTTGCGCGTAGAGGATTTCTCGGAATCCAGTCCGGACAAACCGCACGGGATCCGGCTTCCACCGGTCTCGTTCACTCTGGATCCCGCCGTCATCAGGTCAATCGATCCTTTGGATCTTTTTAATGAGGCTTATGACAAGGTGAAAGACAACTATCCGTCCGTCACCACCGGCATGACTGCGTTCTACAGGGAGATCATCCGACGGCAGAGCGGCAGGTATCTGACCTTGAGCGAGGCTGTGATCGACATCAACAAGGCGTCCTACACCTCCTTTCAGAATGACAGGGCCAGAATATTCAAAGGCCGCGCCAGCACTGATTACAGAGCTGCAGACAGCATCCTTATCCGCTTCCGAAGTGGAGTGGTGGCCGCTCTTGACATGGACAATGTGAAGAATCCGTTCGCGGGAGTCTGGCTCAGAGAAGTGGAACGACATTACAGGTTCGCAATGGGCGAACCGGTGTTGAGGGATGGCCTGTTCTTCTACGTGGTCACGTTCACCCAGATCGACGGCTCGGAGGAGATCCTCTATTCCGGACGACTGTACATCGAGAGCGGGAGTCTTGCGATAGGCAGGATCGAACTCTCCCTGAATGTCAAGGGACGGGAGGAGAAGGCGGCAGGGATAATGGTCGTCAAGAGGCCTCCGGACACGAGGTTCTACATCACCAAGGCTGAATATGCCGTCAACTACAAACGGTTTGGTAACACATGGCACTATGACTACAGCCTGATGAGGATCAACCTCTCGTCCAGAAAGGGAAAGTCCTTTTTCCGCAACAACTACGTCATCACCGGAGAGATGGCCGTCACCGCCCACAACGAGGCTCCCGCGCGGATAGGCGCGGACGAGAGGATACGTTTCAAGGACTTCCTCTCCGAGAAGGTCGGCGACTTCCGGGACGACGACTTCTGGGGTGACTACAACGTCATCGAGCCGGACAAGTCCATCGATGCTGTCATCCGTCGCATAATCCGCCGGCTTGAACGCCGAGGAGCACATTGAAATTGAACATACCTATCAACTCAAACCCATTTAATTCAATCATGCCTATGACCACAAGAATCCACAGGCAACCTTCAAGGCTTCAGACCGACCTTGAGACATCTGTGATCTACCAGAACCCTGGTTGGCCAAAGGTGGCCGGTCAGGCTCCTAAGACGGTCAAGTGACACGGAAGCGTGGCTAATAACTGATTTACTATCAACATAATAAAAGAACTCGTGGTACTGAATCCGGCACCACGAGTTTGTTTTTATGGCTAATAATCAAGGCATTAAGCGCCACGCTTTGAACAGGAGGCGCACCAGATGACACACCGCTTCCTAAAACAGAAATTCCAGCTTCTCCGGGAGGCGGGTGTAGTCATCGATCCTTATGTAGTCCATGCCGCCGAGACGGATCTGGCTGTCGTTTCCGCCATCGAGGAAATCGTCGCCGACGAAGAGGATCTGGTCGATCGTGTAGCCTTTCTCACCGGCATAACGCAGCACAGCGTCGAATTTGTTATACCTCTTAGGCGTGATATCGAACGAAGTCGTGCCGCCGATGAACACGGAATAATCCTTGAATATTTCCTTAACCTCCGGGAACATCGCGCGTCTTTTGATCTTGTCCGGATCGAAAGTGAGTTTGGCCTCCTTGCCGGCCTTGGTGCCAAGCAGTCCGAAAGTCACCATACCGGACTCGTGATATTCAAGAGACTCGCCGCTGAAGTCGGTGTAGCCATATTTCTTCCTGAGATAGTCGCAGTTCTTCTGGAAGAACTTTCTGTCTATCGGAGCCTTCTCTTCCATCACCATCTTAAACTTGCCGTCGACAATGCGGCTCTCCTCCATACCATAGTTACCAAGTATTGTGATTGGATATTCACCCATCTGCTTGTAGATCCTCGCACAGTTCCCGCCTCCTGCCATTATGATTTCATAGCGCTTGGCCAGCGTGTCAAGAACCGCCCTGTTGGCTGCGGTCAACGGGGTCTTGTGCTGGGTCAGTGTTCCGTCCAGATCAAAGCAGATCAGTTTCTTCTCCTGTTTCCACCTCAACTCGCGGATGGAGTCCATCAGGCGTTTCATGCCCTGCGGCTGGTCGGTGGAGACGTAGGTGACACCGTGCCTCATCGCGAAGTCCGCAAGATCGTAACTGTTCACCGGCCAGAGAACCGTCTGAAGGCCTGCGGCGCGCACGTCATCCAGATAATGAGCGGCGTTGATCACCACATTATAATTATAGGATACTCCGGCATAGCCACGATCCTTGAGTTCCTTCACCGAATATGTCTTCCTCGACGTGATAGGAACCACCTCAGCACCCGGGTGAAGGCGCACAATCTCGTCGCAAAGATGCTCGCTGAAAGAGATGAAACACATCTGGTCGTACATATTCATCTCATCACAGAGGGCGATGACCTCCTCCGCCAGCCGGGTCTCCCTCGCCGGGGTCGGGTGGGACTTGAGTTCCAGAAAAAGCTTCAATGCCGGAGTGCGCTTCGCCTGGGTGAAATATTCCCTCAATGAAGGAATATGGTCGCCGTTCGGGAGGGTGCAGCTCTTGACGGTGGCATAGTCAAGTTTCTGAATATCCTTGTACTTCGTCCCGGGGATCATCGGGCCGTGCAGGATCACGAGCGAGTCGTCAGTCGTAAGGTGCACATCCAGTTCGACGCTCTCAACGCCGAGTTTCTGAGCGCCGGCAAGACTCGTCAATGTGTTTTCAAAAGAGCCCGGATGGGCGTAGAAGCCCCTGTGGGACATAATCTTGGTCTGCGCCGGAAGCATCGCGGCGCAAAGCAGTGACAGCACTGCGGTAAGCATGATTCTTTTCATAGTCCAAATTTAAGAAAAATTGGCGTATGTTAGGAACTTGTCCTGGAGAAGTTTTTCACTTCAAAGAATGAGTCCGCTTGAAAAAGTCTTTTTTTTAAAAAATGCGCCACACAGGTACTTCCAACGGGGGGGAGACTGTCTTAAAAGTAAAAGTACCCCCCAGTGAGAATTGAAAATTCGTAGTCGCCCCTGTAGTGGGGTACAGACTTTTCTGCTCTCGTCGAGACTTTTCAAGTGGACTCAAGAATAGTTCGAACAAATCAAAACAGCTTCTCAGATTTGACAATGATTTCAATGATTGCTATCTTTGCCCCATGAAGGTTCTTTGGATCGGTTTTGATGCCAAGGATCAAAAGGGAATCCGGTGCGAATCCGGGACAGTACCCGCTGCTGTGAGTTCCGCCTGACATTTTGAGTGTCAGGGGCGGCTGTCCTTAAAAACAGCCAGAAGATTGATGCGGCTTTCTTATGCCACTGGCAGGACGCTGAATATTCAGTTGTCCACAACCGGGAAGGCGCCGCGTCAGGAACAAGTCAGAAGACCTGCCTTCATAGAACTTTACGGCATTGCCTGCGGGATCACGGGCGGCTGCCGCACATGAATTTATGAAACGAATATACCGTCTCATAGTCTCGGTCTGCCTCCTGGGATGCGGGCTGGTGGCTTTTGCACAGACTTCCGGTGACACGACTTCTGTCCACCGGAAAGATGCGCCTTTGGACAGTGTCCAAGTGATCAAGGAGGCCGTGATCATCGGCGTTCCGGCAGAATACAAATACCGAGAGGTGATCCCGGCACAAACCCTTAAGGAAGATGAACTCCAAAGATTGAACAGTTTCTCGGTCGCGGACGCGATCAGACACTTCTCCGGAATCCAGCTGAAAGACTACGGCGGGGTCGGCGGACTGAAGACTGTGAACATCCGCTCAATGGGCACGAACCATATGGCTGTGTTCTATGACGGAATCCAGCTCGGCAACGCCCAGAACGGACAGGTGGACCTGGGACGTTTCTCTCTCGATGACGTGGAGGAGATTTCGCTCTACAACGGCCAGAAAAGCGACATCTTCCAGTCCGCCAAGGACTTCGGAGCCTCGGGGACAATCTACATCACGACCAGGAGACCACGGTTCGAGAACGGCCGGAACGCCAATTTCAAGGCGACGATGAAGACCGGATCTTTCGGCCTCATCAATCCGTCCATCCACAGCGAGTACAAGATCTCGGATGCCGTAAGTGCCTCGTTCAGCGGAGAATGGGTCAAGGCTACAGGCAAGTACAAGTTCCGTTACCGTCGAAGGAACTCGCTCGGAGAGACTGTCTATGACACCACCGCGGTACGTCACAACGGAGACATCAACGCAACAAGGCTTGAGGCAGCGCTTCACGGAACAACCAATGAAGGGCGGTGGATCGTCCGGGCATATTCATACAACTCCGAAAGGGGCATTCCTGGGGCGATCGTGAACAACGTGTTCCGGAACGGAGAACGTCTTTGGGACACGAACTCGTTCATTCAAGGGACTTTCACAAACAGGTGGACACCGAAGTTCAGATCTCTGGTCAACGCCAAGTACGCCGCCGACTACACCCATTACGAGAATCAGGACGCGAAGCTGATCCAGACGAAGAACACCTACAAGCAGAAAGAGCTGTACGCCTCCTGCGCGAACCTTTATAATATAATGGATAACTGGGAGGTCTCGTTCTCATACGACTTCCAGTGGAACACTCTTGACGCAACATTCTATTTGCCGACCGAAAGCGACGGTACGTTCCCCTACCCTACCCGCTACACGCAGATGGCGGCGCTTGCCACGGCGTTCGAATGGGGCAGGCTCAAAGGACAGGCCAGCGTGCTGGGTTACTTTGCGCACGAGAAGGTGAAGCGGTTCGAGGCCCGTCCGGACAAGGCTGTGGCCACACCGGCTTTCTTTCTGTCCTACAAGCCGTTCCGCAGGCAGGATCTGTCGCTCAGGGCGTTCTACAAACGGATGTTCCGGATGCCGACGTTCAACGACCTCTACTACACGGACATGGGCAACGCCTTCCTGAAACCAGAATATGCCGAGCAGTTCAACGTCGGGCTGAAATACGCGAGGAGCTTTATGAATATACCCGCTCTGCGGATGATTGACGCTTCCGTGGACGCCTACCACAACCTCATCACGGACAAGATCATAGCCTACCCGAAAGGCCAGCAGTTCCGCTGGACGATGCTGAACCTCGGGGAGGTGGACATCAAGGGCGTAGATGTGGCTCTGAACTCAGCCTGGGCTTTCGGCGAGGTGGAGGCCACGGCCAGGCTCCAGTACACTTACCAGGAGGCGATCGACATCACGGATCCTGCGGACACATATTACCGGGACCAGATTCCATATATTCCCTGGCACAGCGGTTCCGCCGTGCTGGCGGTGTCCTACAAAGGTTGGGGACTGAACTACAGCTTCATCTACACAGGCGAGCGCTACAACCAGCAGGAGAACATCCCCAGGAACCACACCCAGCCGTGGTACACCAGCGACCTCTCCGTGCAGAAGTCCTTCGCCATCCGCACCCGCACCATCAAGCTCACAGCCGAGATCAACAACATTTTCGGCCAGGACTACGACGTGGTGCTGAACTACCCGATGCCGAAGACCAATTGCCGGTTTGTCACGAGTTTTAGTTTTTAAATCAATACATTATGAGACACACAAACAAAATCATCAAAACCTTGGCCATAGTCCTGTTTTTCGGCGTGGCCATCTGCAGCTGCCGCAAGGAAGAGACTATCGTTCCTCCGGTGTATGGCCCGTTGGGATTCCAGACAGACCCGGATGCGGATCCGATCGGAATGTACGTCCTCAATGAGGGCAATATGGGCAGCAACAAGGCCGACATTGATTTCCTCGATTACCGTGAGGCATCCTACGCCTGCGGAATCTACGCCGAAAAGAATCCGACTGTTGTAAAAGGATTGGGAGACACTGGCAATGATCTACAAATCTATGACGGAAGATTGTTCGCTGTCATCAACGGCTCGCACAAGGTGGAAGTGATGGATGCCTACACGGCCAAAAGGATCACCCAGATCGACATAGCAAACTGCAGGCACATCGCCTTCAAGGACAACTACGCCTACGTCACGGCCTATGTTGGTTCCGACGCTGAATTCCAGGCAGACCGTAAAGGTTCCGTGTTCAAAGTCAATCTGGACACTTACAAGATCGAGGGCGAGACTCGGGTCGGATACCAACCTGAAGAGATTGCGATCATCGGATCCAACGCATACGTGGCGAATTCCGGCGGTTATAGAGCACCGAATTATGACTCAACGGTTTCCGTCATTGACGTGAATTCGATGAAAGAACTTTACACGATTGATGTCGCGATCAATCTATGCCACATCAAAGCCGACTCAAAGGGCAATCTGTGGGTGTCATCCAACGGCAACTATGTCGATGTCGCTTCGAACCTGTACCGGCTGGAAAATGACGGAACACAGTACAAAGTTGCGGAAACCATGAATATTCCCGTGTCCAACATGGCCATCGCGAATGATTCGCTCTACATCTACAGCAGCGAGTACAATTACGTCACTTCCAGCAGCACAATCTCTTACGCCATCATTGATGCCGCACGTGGCAGTGTCGTCTCCCGCAAGATCATCACTGACGGAACGGAAAGCCAGATCGTGTCGCCTTACGGAATCGCGGTTCATCCGAAAAACGGCGACATCTACATCACCGATGCAAAGAACTACACTTCCAGTGGAACTCTTTACTGCTATTCCAAATCCGGTGTGCAAAAATGGAGTGCAACCACAGGCGACATCCCAGGACATTTCGCGTTTCTGCCACGAGTGAAATAGCCCTCCCCCTCAGACTGTCTTAAAAGTCGCGGCGAGAGTAGACGAGGTGGTAGCCCTGATGAAGAGCGTAGAAAAGTCTGTGCCCCTATACAGGGGCGACAACGAATTTTCAATCCTCACTGGGGGTACTTTTACTTTTAAGACAGTCCCCTAATAAGGCCAACACACTACGGTGGTTTTGAGTGAAGCACACGGTCAACGATCTTCAAGGGGAATCCATAGCGGCCTGAAAGAACGTTCCTCAATGCCATGACTTGATTGAAATCGAGTTTCGCCAGCATATCCTCAGCCATGGAGCAGATGGTTTTACGCATTTCTTTCAGACAATAGCCAGTGTTCCGCACTGGAGAGACAGGCGATTCATCCAAGTGTCCGATGGTGTCAGGGAACAGCATCGGGCATATTCGTGCAACAGCATTCCTGACCTCACGGTCGTTATCCGGATAGCGGATCGCCTCTCCTTGGTTGGCGTTCAAATCCGCTTTGTTCACCAGATAGGAAAGCGAGCCTATCGTTTTGACGGCAGACTCCAGACGATCTGATGAAATGAAGGAAGCGAATGTCACCATTCCGTTGGCATAAAGTCTCCAAGATTGAGGGACACCGCGACTTGTCCCCAGAACCTTCTGTTTACGCCATTGAGGGATATCCACAATCCTTGGACGCAAGACCGCCGAATGCCCCTCCTTGTCAAAATATTCAAGAATAGAGCTCCACGGGTACGAGAAAGGGTTGTTTGTCTCGCGATGCTTGCGCGGATTGTTAAGAATATATCCGATGACATTCTTCAGATACTCCTCGGAATCCACTTTTTCCACCTTGACACGCACCCTGCACATGACTTTTGATGTTCCGAAGCGGTGTGAATAGTACATGCTTATTGTTCTCTTGAACCTTTCCGCGCATCGGATCACGTCAGATTTTCGTCCCCAAGCCAACGAATGGAAATGAGTTGACACAAGTACAAGTATCACGACATCAACGTCTTCGCCAAACAGTTTGAATGCGGCGGCGAATTTGTTCACACCTGCGATGAACGCCTTCTCGTCAGAGAACAAGTCAACGCCTTCCAGCCCTTGTGAACAGATGTGGAACCACCCGGGTTCCTCACGATCTTCCAACCGCTCTTTCTCCTGCGTACGCACGTCGTACCGTCCACGTGGCGACGAGCGAGCGGATGCTTCTGGAGGCTCTTTCTCCTGCGTACGCACGTCGTTCCGTGGCCGCGCGAGGTCATAGCGGTTGCCCTCATTGTTGCCCCACATCCTCTGGGTCACGTCGTACCGTGGCCGCGCGAGGTCATAGCGTGCCTGATACAGAGGCTCTTTCTCCTGCGTTCGCACGTCGTACCGTACTCTCCATTGATTTTCAGTCCGCTTACTGGACGCGTCAAAGTAGGCACCGTACCCCTTTTGCTCTCTCCATTGACCTTCAACATGCACATGTCCGGATTCTTTTCCTTTCCATTGCTCTTGGCCAGTTTTTCTGTCTTTCAAACCTTTCGCCTCAACCATAAGTACTTCATTTAGTTTAAGTTAACATTAAGAAGTCAAGATCTCTGCATCAGATCCTTCCTCCTTTTTCGTCTCCAAGTTATGACAAATAAACAATATTTCCCAACCTTTACACATTTAAATCACACCTAGAACTGCAATTCATTATTCTTCAATCAATTCTAGCTCCAGGTGTGAGGAGTTTCGCACACCTGGGAGGGGCTGGAGGTCATACAGAGGGGTGGAACGTGGGTGGGGACTCTCAGGTGTGGCTTTTCACGCACACCTGGAAACGCAAATGGCTGACGGACAACAGAATCGGTTTCCGGGTGTGAGGAGTTTCGCACACCTGGAAGGGGCTGGAGGTCATACAGAGGGGGTGGGAAGGGCGATGTGGCTCTACAGAGGGGCGGAACGTGGGTGGGGATTCTCAGGTGTGGCTTTTCACGCACACCTGGGAACGCAAATGGCTGACGGACAACAGAATCGGTTTCTGGGTGTGAGGAGTTTCGCACATTTGGGAGGGGCGGGAGGTCATACAGAGGGGTGGAAGGGCGATGGGCTATACCGAAGGGGTGGAACGTGGGCGGGGACTCTCAGGTGTGGCTTTTCACGCACACCTGGAAACGCAAATGGCTGACGGACAACAGAATCGGTTTCCGGGTGTGAGGAGTTTCGCACACCTGGGAGGGGCTGGAGGTCATACAGAGGGGGTGGGAAGGCGATGGGCTATACCGAGGGGGCGGAACGTGGGCGGGGACTCTCAGGTGTGGCTTTTCACGCACACCTGGAAACGCAAATGGCTGACAGGCAACAGAATCGGTTTCCGGGTGTGAGGAGTTTCGCACACTTGGGAGGGGCTGGAGGTCATACGAGGGGGTGGGAAGGGCGATGGGCTATACCGAAGGGGCGGAACGTGGGTGGGACTCCCAGGTGTGACTTTTCACGCACACCTGGAAACGCAAATGGCT
>SAMEA104315421__coassemble_750_pt1 | contig 29801 bp, 25 predicted proteins | sample SAMEA104315421__metabat2_low_PE_038 | metagenome-assembled genome bin SAMEA104315421 (sample SAMEA104315421) | gut metagenome | biome: Monkey gut; feature: monkey-associated habitat; material: faeces | place: China | collected 2013 | reverse complement strand
GTTTGCACAGGGTTTGCACAAGGCACAAAAAAACAAAACAGCAGAGCCGTTCTATAATGTTAAGGGTTCTATGTATTCAATTTTATCGATTGATGCAACTAATTTTCTCAACATTATTTAAGGGCATTATCCGCAAGAATGCCAATCATTTACAAACCACGGACACGCTAAAACGCCACCGACGGTATTCAATCCACTATCACTGTGGCTGACCCTCCCTCGGGATATGGGGGTCAGCCACACACTATGGCCTCCCAGCATTACCAGAGCCATTCTTGCGTGACTGTGGTTTGCACAATATGATGTTCAGGGTGATTCTATGTATTCAATTTTATCGATTGACGCAACTTATTTTTTTCAACATTGAGCCCACTTGAAATAGTGCTATTTGCCACTTTTTACCACTTACAAAAGTATCTGCGAGGCACATGTTTTTCAAAAAAACGACTTTTTCAAGTGGACTCAACATTACTTAATTGAAATATCTACTGGTTATATCTAGAAAGACGGTATCAGAACGAATCATAGTCATCGTTATGAGAATCGCAAAAAGATGAGTCATCTGATTTCTCGAGAACTTCAGGCGATGTTTGATCTGAAGCACGAGAGAGTTTCGTTTGCGGCATACGCTTCAATTGAGGATTTAGCAAGCGTTAAAAAATAAGTTGAACTAAATTTTGTGTCGGATTTATGAGGATAGATTTCTTTTGGAAGAAGGAGTGTGCCGGTGGCACATGACTGATGAGAAAAGAAATATAGACCATAAAGATATACAAATTGTTCAAGTTATTTTTTAATGATTACTTAAGTCTCTTAATTTCTGAGGATAAGCAATAATTTTTCATTTGATTATTTGCATACGGCCCAGACTCGATTGGAGACGGGCATACAGTAACAGCAAAAGGCTTCAGATATCTTCTGAAGCCTTTTGCTGTGCTCTGCTAGGGACTCGAACCCTAGACCCACTGATTAAGAGTCAGTTGCTCTACCAACTGAGCTAGCAAAGCATTATGTTTTGAGCGTGTGCCTTGCGGCCTTTTGCTCTGGAAAGAAGCTTGGCTCCTTTTGTGATCCGTTCGGGGCTCGAACCCGAGACCCCAACATTAAAAGTGTTGTGCTCTACCAACTGAGCTAACGAATCTTTCCAACCTTTTCAAGAAGTGGTCTTCCTGATTGGGATTGCAAAGGTAGGGTATTCGAATGAATTCTCCAAATATTTTCGAGAAAATTTTACGAAAATGTCAGCTCTTTCAAGAACACGGAATCCGCCGCCCTGGCCCAGTCTGGAAACGATTTGTCGGCTACAAATTCATTATCAGCGAAATGCAGCAGAAGATCCAGATCGAACTTCTCGGATGAGACCGCAGGACGTGGTGCCTCACCCTTAGTAAATCCGATGTCTGAAGACCGCAAAGCCATCCGGTAACCTTCCGTGGCATCGTACGCATTGCATTTCTGCTCCACATGAGACGGCACCATGAGCAGCGGCTTGCCCAGATACATCGCCTCGCAGACCGACTCGAACCCTGCCGTGGAGGCATAGGCGTGACAGCCGGCCATCTGGCGCAGGAACTCCTCGTCATCCAGGTAGTAGAACGATAGAGTCTTGTCAACTACTTTCACTGGAGCCTCATCAACCTTGTCCCAGAAGAACCTCAGCGGAACGTCGGGATGGGCGGTATGCCAATCCATGACATCCTGTGAGAAGCCGGCGTTCAGCATGTAGCCATGAATATAGCCTCCATCGTGAACGGATGGATCATCCTCCCCGGAGGCGCGGCGAAGACCAAGCACCGCCGGGCGGAGAAGGGGAGGTACGACCTTTATCCTGTGCTTGGGATCGTCAGGCATCGGACGGAAGCTGAGGGCGAGAACCTTGGCCGCCCCATGAGCTACCATATTCGTGAAGGAATTCAGAGCGTAGTGACCGGAGTATCCTGTCGCCGGGAATTTGAAGTCCTTGTGCAGGAACAGGAACTGGTGCCCCAGGCAGATCATCGGAGCTTTCAGACGGCTGAACCTGTAGCCCATAGTGCCGAGGATGTCGTAGAAGTTGACCACAACGTCAGGACTGATCTCCCGCAACCGTCGGGAGATGAATCGGATTGACGGGAGGAACCCGGCGATGTGGAGCACATTGTAAAGTCCTGTCCTGAACGCGCTTGCCTTGCGGTTTGAGGACGAAGGCACAAAGTTGAAGCTTTCGAACATTTCCACCGTGGCATGCACGGTCTCCTCGAAGAATGATGGCAGCCGGCGCGCCGGACTCTTGCCGACCAGAATGGCCGCCACCTCGTGGCCGTTTTCCCGAAGCAGCCTCTCCATTGAGATGGCTTGGGTCAGATGCCCGCGGCCCTCTCCCTGCACGATAAACACGTACCTCATCGCATGAATATTCCTGAATGATCAGCAGCCCTTTTTCGGGGCTGAATATTCCTTGATCCTCTGCTCGTCGGCGAGAGGGCAGACGAGGAAATTGCCATCCTTGGCGGCCACGATGTACCCTTCCAGCCCCTTTATGACAACTGTCTTCGCGTCTTCCGCATGCACTATGCAGCCTTTGCAGTCAAAGAGGCGCACGTCTCCTCCTATGATCTTGTTGTCTCCGCAACTTCCTTCTGATGAAATCCCGTCCGTAGCGGGATCGTCCTCCGGTGCCGGAATATGCTCCTTGATTGAACTGAAACTGCCGAGATCGGACCATCCAAGATCACATGGAATCACGTAAATCTCGTCCGATTTCTCCATTACGGCATAGTCGATGGAAATCTTCTCACAAGTCGGGAAGAGTTCCCTGACGGCCGCGTCCTCATCGCAAGTTCCGAAAGATGCGGCTATGCTGTCCATGACTCCGGCGATCTGCGGAGCGTGGGCGCGCATCTGGCCGATGATGGTCCTGGCGCTCCAGACAAAGATTCCCGCGTTCCAGAAATAGGTGCCAGCGGCGAGATATTCCTTGGCGGTGGCAAGATCCGGCTTTTCCTTGAACTCACGGACCTTGACGACTTCGTCAGGACGTTTTTCTTCGGCGAATATGTAGCCGTAGCCGGTCTCCGGGCGTGAAGGCTCGATGCCGACCGTGACTATCCTGCCGCCTTCGGCCGTGAAATTCAAGGCCTTGCGGATGATGTTCGAGAGCTTCTGCTCATTGATGATAAGCGCGTCCGCAGGGGTCACCACGATGTTGGCATCCGGGCATTCGGCCGAAATCTTCCAGCATGCGTAGGCGATGCAAGGTGCGGTGTTGCGGGGCTCAGGCTCTGCAAGAATATGTCCGGACGGAATCTCGGGAAGCTGTTCCCGGACAATCGGCACATACTTCTCGGACGTGACAACCCAGAAATTTCCCGGGTTGCAGACCGGGGTGAACCTGTCCATCGTAAGCTGGATCAATGTCTTCCCTATCCCAAGCAGATCAATGAATTGCTTGGGTTTTTCGGGAGTGCTGACAGGCCACAGCCTGCTGCCGACACCTCCCGCCATAATCACAACATGTGTCTCCATAATTTTTCCGTGTGTTTTAGCATTATCTGTAAATATAGGAAAAATCCTTGATATTTAGAAGCAGTTTTGAATTGTTTGAACTGTTCTTTGAGGTGAAAAAATCTTCATTTTCTTCCCGCTTCCTCAGTCAGACAGCACCGCTATCTTCCTTGGAAGAAGCGGTCGAAACTGAAGTTTTTCACTCTCAACCCTTCAAACAAACAATTCAAAACAGCTTCTCAAAGACTATTTTGTCCGTCCCACAAGCCGGTCGGCAAAATGGCGCAAGGTCTCCAAACGCTCGCCGTCGCAGATGCCGGAGACGCAGTCGAGAGCCTTACCGGTCAGGTCAACAATCACTTTCTTGGCATCCTCGCCGACCGCCAAGTCGTTGTAGATGCTTTTGACACGATTGATCTTGTTTGATTTCTCCTCGGCCGTCTCAGCCTTGGCCGACATCGCTTCCAGAAGTTCGGATTTCAGCTTGTCGTCCGCCTTTTCGAAAGCCCTGACAGTCAGCCAACTTTTTTTCTCGTTGAGGATGTCGCCTCCGATAGGCTTCCCGAAGATTTTCTCGTCTCCATACGCGTCAAGGTAGTCATCGGCCACCTGAAACGCCAGACCGAGATTGTAGCCGTAGTCATAGAGGCGGTTCTGATCCTTCTCGGGCGCGCCTCCGATGATCGCCCCCATTTTCGCGGCGCAGGCGATCAGCACACTCGTCTTGAGCCCTATCATATTCATGTAATCAGCCATCGGGACTGTCTTGAGCCGTTCGAATTCCATGTCATATTGTTGCCCCTCGCACACTTCGGCCGCTGTTTTGGAGAACAACGCCATCACGCTGCCTACGAGGGCCGACGGGGCGTGCGCGATGCGAGAGTAGCTGTCAATGCACATCACATCCCCCGAAAGAATCGCCGTGTCGGAGTCCCATTTCTTCCAGACCGTGTCCACCCCTCTGCGAAGAGGCGAACGGTCCATGATGTCGTCGTGGATGAGTGTGAAGCTGTGGAAAACCTCAATCCCCGCCGCCGGCTCCAGAATCTCCGGTGTCAACTCGTCCTTGTATAATGAATATGCCATGAGACATAAGGTAGGGCGGATTCGTTTTCCCCCGATCTCGATCATGTACCTGAGCGGATCATAGAGTCCGGAAGGCTCCTGCGTGAACTTTATCTCATTGAAAAGATTCTTGACTGCTGCGTCGATGGTTTCCTGATTAAGCATTTGTTCGTGTTTTTTTAGGGATGTAAAGATAAGAAATTTCCATAGAATATCATATTTGTCTTTTTCTTGCTATCTTTGCACCCGCAAAAGGGTCCGGCCCTCTGACAAAGGAACGGCCCTGTGTTCTTGAAACCACGTTAAAAACAAGAAAGAAAATGTCAAATTCAGTTAATCAACAGCGTGAGACGCTGTCTGTTACCTACGTCTGGATGTCAGTGACATTCTGCGTGTGTCTGGTTGTTTCCAACATCTTCATCCCTCGTCTTTGGCAGGTCGGCCCGCTTCCTGTCCAACTCACCGGAGCTGTGCTTCTGTTTCCGATCTCGTACATCCTTAACGATTGCCTTACGGAAGTTTATGGCTACAAGAAAGCCCGTCTGACAATCTGGATCGGCTTCGCTATGTGTCTTTTCGTGTCCATCGCGTCGTTCATCGTCACGAAGTTGCCTAAGCCGATGTATGAGGACAGTTATGCCGCCGCCGAGAGCTTCAACTCCCTGTTCGGTCTGGTCCCGAGATCGATGATCGGCTCGCTTCTGGCGTTCATCGCCGGCTCGACTGTCAACGCGTGGATCATGTCCAAGATGAAGGTGGCGACCAAAGGTAAGGGCTTCGGCTGGAGGGCCATCATCTCCACCATCGGAGGTGAGGCTACGGACTCACTGATCTTCTTCCCGATAGCGTTCGGCGGAATGCTGCCTTTCGGAGCGGTCATCAATCTGATGTTCACTCAGGTCGTGGCGAAAACCCTTTACGAGATCATCATCCTGCCTGTCACTTCTTGGGTTGTCAGGAAGGTCAAGGCGCACGAGGGAATCGACACCTATGATGAGAATATATCGTATAATCCATTTAAAGTTAATGAAATATAGTCTCACAGACCACTCCTTGAAATTCAAGGAACGCTTTGATGCGTTTGCACATGCGAAGTTTTGATGATATATGTTTGTTTTAGAATAAGTGTTCCTATGGGTAATTGCTTATAGTAACCCTTAAAGAATAACTGGGTAATCTTTGATTGTCTTTTCGGTCTATATGTTTTTTTTTTCATCAGCAGATGTGCCGCCGGCACACTCCGTCTTCAAAAAGACATCTATCCTCGAAAATACCGCCGATTCTTTACCAACTTGTTTTTTAGCGCTTACATAATATACGTCAAGATATCAACGGTCCGTGGATTTGGGATAAATAGAAATTTTTATTTATGGCAGAAGGAAGAGAATTGGAGGGTCTTCAGTCCCTCGGCAAGAAGACTGAATATAAAAGTGACTATGCTCCTGAGGTTTTGGAGACGTTCGTCAACAAGCATCAGGGCAACGATTACTGGGTGAGGTTCAACTGCCCGGAGTTCACGAGCCTGTGTCCGATCACGGGGCAGCCGGACTTCGCCGAGATCAGGATCAGTTATATTCCTGACGTGCGGATGGTCGAGAGCAAGAGCTTGAAACTGTATCTGTTCAGTTTTAGGAATCATGGGGATTTCCACGAGGACTGCGTCAACAAGATCATGAAGGACCTCATCAAGTTGATGGACCCCAAGTACATAGAGGTCACTGGCCTCTTCACACCGCGCGGCGGCATCTCCATCTACCCTTACGCCAACTACGGCCGTCCCGGCACCAAGTACGAGACCCTCGCCCGGCAGCGCTTCGCCACGCACGAATAGTATAGTGACCTTGGTCTTTGACGGCCGGAAGAAATTTCATTCCTGAATTTTGAGTCCACTAGAAAAAGTACCATTCGCCACTTTTTACCCCTGTTGGAAGTACCTGTGTGGCACATGTTTTTCAAAAAAAAGACTTTTTCAAGTGGACTCGATTTTTGTAACGTGAATAATTCAGGAATGAAATTTCTTCTGGCTGCTGGGTATGAGGCCGAATTGTCTATGGAGCGGAATTCTATCGGCTGCCAATTCTGCGTTTGCTGATTTTGCGATCGTGTAGCCTACGCTCGCTGCCATGTGACCCCGCTTGACATGTGGGCGGTTACTCGGTTGCTTAGAGTTCGGTTGCTTAGCGTGCTGTTGCAGAGCGTTCGGTTGCAGAGCGTTCGGTTGCAGAGCGTTCGGTTGCTGAGCATGCTGTTGCAGAGCGTTCGGTTGCAGAGCCTGCCGAAGCATCAACATGTCGGGGCTGGGGTGGGGCTGTTAGAAGTTGCGTGGCATTTAATCCGTTGATAGTAAATATTTTGAACATGAGATCTGGTGCCGAAAATATGACTGGACTATATGGCTTATCTGTTGATTCTCAAAATGTTGTCTGCCACGGGATTTTTCATTATCTTTGTCCTTGAATATGAAAGGACAAGCGACAGTTGTCAAAAACGCGGGAAGCCATTTCCTGCTTTCGAGGTTGCCGGATTGGCAGCCTTTTCCAGCGGTGCTCAAAGGTAAGGTGCGTCTGAAAGGCAGCGATGCGACCAACCCCGTGGCCGTCGGCGACAGGGTGACTTATGAATATTCAGAAGAACCCTCCGCCACGCATCCGGCCTCGATCGTCGAGGTGCTTGACCGCAAGAACTACGTGATACGCCGCTCGACCAACCTTTCCAGACAGTCGCACGTGATCGCAGCCAATCTGGACCGCGCTTTCATAGTCGTGACCCTGTTTTTCCCGGAGATCAAGCTCCCGTTTCTGGACAGGCTTCTGGTGACCTGCGAGGTCTATGGCATCCCGGCCACCATCGTCCTGAACAAGGTTGACATATTCAGAAAAGAATTTCCTGAGCAGCTCGCTGATTTTCATCGCATCTATGAGAGCGCCGGCTATCCGGTCATCGAGACATCCGCTCTGACAGGTGAGGGCATTGATGAGTTGAAGGCGGCGATAGGTTCGCCGGAGGAAGGTCACGTCTGCCTTTTCTCCGGAGAGTCCGGAGTAGGGAAGTCCTCCATCATCAAGGCTTTGGATCCGTCTCTGAACCCGAAGGTCGGCAACATTTCGTTGGCCCACCTCCAAGGCCGCCACACAACATCATTGTACGAGATGTACCCGTTAAGTTCCGGAGGCTTCATCATTGATTCCCCCGGTCTTAGAGGCTTCGGCCTCGTCCATCTTGAAAAAGAAGAGATTGCCCTCTACTTCCCCGAGATGCTCAAATTCTCCCACGACTGCCGTTTCACCCCCTGCACCCACACCCACGAGCCTGGCTGCGCCGTCAAGCAAGCCGTGGATGCCGGCCAAATCTCCGCCGAGCGCTACAACTCCTACCTCGGAATGCTCGAAGAGGACAAGAAGTTCAGGTAGAAGACGATCTTCCGACATCATAATATTCACTGAACTTGTTGCCGAATCATCTTTTTGTATTACCTTTGCAAAAAGAGTAAAAGGTCTTACTATAAGATATGGTACTGGAAAAGCAGATACTGATGTTTCTTAACATCGCGCACAACAGCGTGAAGCAGTGTATGTCGGAGGTGTTCCAGAAGGGAGGGTTCAACCTGACTCCGGAGCAGTTTCTGGTGATGGACACACTTTGGGACGAGGGGGTGCTGACCCAACAGCAGATCGCCGACATCACGATGAGGGACAAGAACTCCATAGTCAAACTTATTGACGGACTGGAGAACAGGAAACTTGTCCGGCGTGTGAGCAACCCTAAGGACAGGAGGCAGAACCTCATCGAGGTCACGCCATATTCCCGGAAAATCAAAGACAAGGTTACGGAACTCTCGCTTGAGGCGGTCGCCACGATCGTGGGAGACATTCCGCGTGAGGATCTTGAATCTTTCGTCAGGACGTTGGCGAAGATGGAAAGGAATATGAATCCGAAGTCCGACCTGGAGGCTTTGGCTAAGAAATATCCGACTAAAAAGAAAGGCGATGGGACGACTGTATGACCTCCTGATGAAGGACTACCGCCTGAAGGAGGGGCTTAACGCCTGCATCAACTGCGGCACCTGCACGGCCATCTGCCCGGCGGCGGAGTTCTACCGCTATGACCCGCGAAGAATCGTGGACATCGTCCAGAGCAAGGACGATGAGGAGATCGAGAAACTGCTCAAAAGCGACACGATCTGGTACTGCGGAGAGTGCATGAGCTGCGTGACGAGATGCCCTCGGAAGAACGCTCCGGGGCTCATCATCATGGCTCTGCGGAGCCTGTCAATAGACTTGGGCTATTTCATCGAGTCGGAAAAGGGCCGGCAGCAGTTCCTGTTGTCCAAGGATCTTTGCGCCAACGTGTTGGACTACGGCTATTGTGTCTATCCACGCCGTTTCGACTATGCCGGACATCCTGAGGCCGGAAAGGTCTGGGAATGGGAGGAGAAGCACTTGGACGATGTGTTCGAGAGGCTCGGCGGCAATCTTGACGGCGAAGGGCCGGGAGCTATGCGCCGCATCCCGCAGGAGGACCTTGACCAACTCAAAAGGATCTTCGACGAGACCGGGGCCACCGAAAGGATGGAGAAGGTGCGGGAGGCGGGTCTCAGAAAGGCCGCCGAGATGGGTCTCACCGAGGACGAGTTCATGGCAAAAATCTACACGGACAGCGATCCGAAACACTTAAACCAATAGCCCTCAATGATCTACGAAGGCAAACAGAAAATCTGGTCAGACTACCAGAAAGAGATTCCGGACGATCACTATTTCTACGTCCGCAGCTGTATCAGGCAAAGTTTCTTCCCTGCGTCGGAGGCGACTTTCCTAAGGATGACAAGACAGGAACTGGGTAAGGACATATTCGAGACAGAGCATCACACGACTTGCGGCGGCATCGCCTACCACTCGGACACGATCCCTCAGGAGACCGTGATGACAATCATCGCGCGCCAGTTCGCCCTTATGACGAAGAACGGCTATGAGAACTACGTCTGCTCATGCATAACCTCATTCGGTCTCTACTGCGAGACGATGGAGACGTGGCGCGAGTTCCCTGAACTGGAGGCAAAGGTGCGGGAGAACCTCTGGAAAACCTGCCACCTGGAGTTCGCCAAACCGAAATTCCTCGTTCATGCCAGCGACCTGATCTACAAATATCGCAACCTCATCGCGGCGCAGGCGAAGCACAAGCTCGTGAATATCCACACCGGCCGCCCGCTCCGTGTGGTGGAGCACATCGGCTGCCACTATTCGAAGATGTTCCCTTCAAAGGGAGTCGGGGGCGCTGAATATCCTTACGTCCTCGTCGGTATGATCGAGGCGTGGGGCGGCGAGATCGTGGACTATCCGGAGAGACGGCACTGCTGCGGCTTCGGATTCCGGCAATATCTCGTCAAGGGCAACCGTGGGTATTCCCTGTCCAACACCCACAAAAAGTTCGAGAGCATGGAGCCGTTCCACCCGGATATGATCATCACCAACTGCCCGGGATGCCCGTATTTCCTTGACAGATGGCAATATGTGATCGCCGAGTCAACGGGCAAGACCTACGGGGAGGAGGGACACGGAATCCCTGTCTTCACCTATGAGGAAGTGGCTGGACTTGTCCTTGGCTACGACCCTTGGGATCTCGGACTCCAGACCCACCAAGTCAGCGTCGAGCCGCTTCTGGACAAGATGGGCATTGAATATGACCCTTCCCGCAAGTTCCTCGGCAAGAACGGCAAGGACATCGGCCGCCCTGGCTGCTGCACTTGCCTGAAATAATTTTATGAATATTCCAAAGCATACCGTTTGAGCCACTTTGTGGCGAAGGTAAGTCCTTGGGGAGGGATGGGTAACGTGAATTGATAGATGAAGTTATGAAAAATAATATACTTATAATAGGTGGTGGCCCTGCGGGCCTTGAGGCGGCTTCCGGACTCCAGAGGCTCGGCTATAATGTCATCCTTATTGAACGGACTTCGATGCTGGGCGGACATCTGGCCTTGTGGGACAGACTGTTTCCGGACGGAGTATCGGCCTCGGCTGCCCTTGACGGGCTGCTCGGAAAGATGGACGGCGTCAAGTGCTTCACTGACACCGAAGTGCAGTCTATAAACAGGTTGGACAAATCATATAACGTGATTCTCTCCAACGGCATCACCGTGCTGGCTGACGCCGTGCTGGTGGCCAGCGGCTTCGACTTGTTCAAGGCCGAGAAGAAAGAGGAGTATGGTTACGGAATCTATGACCACGTGATCACAAACGCTGATCTGGAGGCGTGGTTCGCCTCAGGTTCTGATGTGCGGATCGACAATCCTAAGAAGATCGGTTTCGTGCATTGTGTCGGTTCCCGTGACGAGAAGTCTGGCTGCCGCTCCTGCTCGAAAGTCTGCTGCGCCACGGCCGTGAAGCAGGCCTGCGAGATGAAACAGGCTTTCCCTGACGCTCAGATCTACTGCTTCTATATGGATCTGCGAATGTTCGGCCGCCACTACGAGGATCTTTACCTCAGTGCGCAGAAGGAATATGGTGTGCGTTTCATCCGTGGACGTGTCGCCGAAGTGTCTGAGAATGTGGACGGAAGCCTTATGGTGAAGGCCGAGGACACCGTGGCCGGCAAGCCGTTGAAAATAACCCTTGACCTTCTCGTGCTGATGGCCGGAATGAGGCCTTCGGCTTCCGGTAAGAGGGTCGGGGAGTTGCTTGAGATGCCTGTGGAGGAGGACGGATTCTTCGCGGTTCGTGACGGAATCCTGTCCGGACAAAAAAGCCAGCTTCCAGGACTGTTCCTTGCCGGGGCCGCGACCGGCCCGAAGACGTTGCCGGAGACTCTGGCTGATGCCCGTGGTGCTGTCGTGGAGATTGACCGGTATCTGTCCGAGATATTCCCGAATGTTAAGAATTACAAGACTTTGGTTCGCGAGAGATGGTAGATTTCGGTTTCGGTCTGGTTCCAAGTTCCAGAATAAATCTTGACCTGTTCGACAGGGAAAAGTTCGAAGAGTTGGCCGCGATCGAGCCGGACGTGCGCAAGTGTATGGCCTGCGGGAGTTGCACCGCCGTCTGCACCGCCGGTCAGTTCATTCAGACAAGCCTCCGCGCCGCCATCGAGGAACTCCACAATGGCCATCCTGACAAGGCTCTCGGCCTTCTGAAGTCCTGCCAGCTTTGCGGAAAGTGTTCGATGGTCTGCCCGCGCGGCATCAACACACGACATCTCATCCTGTCAATAGCTAAGGTGTATGGCAATAAATAGTTATTAATTCTCAATTTTAGTTATTTATAGTTCCTGCCCTTACGTGCGGACGGAGAACAGTAGAACTTGTTCGGAATGCTGTGACAATGGCGGGGAAAGGGCTATCTCTTAGGTAACAAAATTTTCAGTACGAAATGAACCCTCTATCATATTCATTACCCCTTCAGGCGGCTCCGGAGGTCATCGACAGGATTCCGTCGGGCTACAGCAACTTCGTGATTCCGTTCGTGGTCGGCATCAGTTTCATGCTGATCTGGCTGACTGTGGGATTGATCAGGCTTCTGGCCAAGATTCCTGCAGACGACCGCAGACGTTTCTGGAAATCATTGATCACGCCGAAGATCGCGCTGAAAAACATCAAGGACCTGTTTTGCGACTGCCTTTTCCACACGAAGATCTGGAAACGCAAGCCGTTGCTCGGCTACATGCACTCCTCCATCGCCTTTGGATGGTTCATGCTGATTGTGCTTGGACACATTGAAGTGGCATTGTTCGTGCCGAAGCATCTTGCCTGGACGGACGGAGGGCTTTTCTACCCGATTTTCTATCGCTTCTTTGTCTGGATCAATCCCGGTCACGTGACGCTCCGGGGCTGGTTCTTCTTTTTCCTGATGGACTTTTTCCTGCTCTACGTCCTCACCGGAGTCGGAATGGCCATATTCAAAAGATTCAGATCCATCGTGTTGGGAATGCGCCACACCACGAAGCCGTCGCTGGCCGACCGTGTGGCTCTGTATAGCCTTTGGATGATCTTCCCGTTGAGGCTTCTGGCCGAGAGCTTCACCGCCGACTTGAGCGGTGGAAGTTTCCTGACGGTGCCTGTCAACCATCTGTGGCATTGGATATTCGGAGACAAGCTGTTCTTTATGCCGGTCTGGTGGGCATATTCAATATGTCTGGGGCTGTTTTTCGCGGCGATGCCGTTCAGCCGGTATATGCATATTCTGACGGAGGTTCTGTGGATTTTGCTGCGCAACGCCGGGATTCAGCCACGGCATCCTCGCAAAGGTGTAGCGGAGGCGGAGATCTATGCATGCTCCAGCTGCGGCTTGTGTCTGGACGCCTGTCCGATGAACGTGCAGAAGAAGAATCTGAAATATTCATCGGTCTATTTCATTCGCTTTTTGCGCCGGCATAACGAGAAGAAGATCAATGCGATAGCTGACAAGTGCCTGATGTGCGACAAGTGCCATGCGCTTTGTCCGGTGGGAGTTGACGCTCCGGCGCTCCGCCGCGCGCAAAGGGCTACGGTGAACAATTCGCTGCCGTATGACTATTCGTACCTTATGGAAGGTTCGCTTGGCTCGAATAGTTCATCTGTTTCTACTTGTGTGGCTGCCAATGCTTGCTCAATTACTGCCGGCTCAGTCGCTTCGACAAGAACAGCGACCGCTCATGCCTCGCTCACTGATCCATCCCCTTCGCTCACTGAACCTGTCGAAGTGACCACAAATATTCAAAAAACATCCGAAGACTGGAAAGTGATGTACTTCGCCGGCTGTATGACCCACCTGACCCCAAGGATCATTAAATCCGTTGAGAAGGTATTCAAGTCCGCCGGAGTGAACTACATCTTCGCCGACCGTGACGGAGGAATATGCTGCGGCCGCCCTCTGATGCTCGCCGGCAAGACAAACGCCGCCTACGAGACCATCTCCGCCAACCGGAAGATGATCCTCGGCTCCGGCTGCCGCACCCTGGTCCTCTCCTGCCCGATCTGCTACAAGATTTTCAAGGATGAATATGCTCTCGAAGGCGTTGAGGTGCTCCATTACACCCAGTTCATCAAACGTCTTGTCGATGAAGGGAAACTTAAACTGACCGCCGGGGACGAGCGCATAGTCTATCACGATCCGTGTGAGCTGGGCCGTGGCTGTGGAGTCTATAAAGAGCCTCGTGAGGTTCTGGACCAAGCCGGCACGCTGGTGAAAGCCACCAAGGAAGGCGACGAGAGCATCTGCTGCGGAGGCAGTCTGGGCAGTCTCACTCTCGATACACGTGACCGTGCCAAGATCACCGAGTCCTCGGTAGCTAACCTCCTGGCCAACAATCCTCAGACCATAGTCACGGCTTGCCCTCTCTGCCTCAAGACCTTCTCCGAGTCCGTTCCCGAGACTGTCAAGGTACAGGACTTCGCCGAAACCGTTTCCCGACACCTGTAGCCCACTTCTTACATTTCCTTTGGCATAATAGCGCCCTCTGGAGTACAAATGCGAACAAGGTGAACTGAAAGCCGCTTGAACCTCCCTTTTAAACCTTAATGGCCAGAAGCGGGAGTCGGGCAAAATTCCATAAAGCGCTGATTATAAAATAGTGAGGTGTCATCCTTTGGCTTTCAATTTCATGATATTCAGTCTAAGAAGCTGTTTTGAATTGTTTGAAATGTTCTTTGAGGTGAAAAATCTTCATTTTCTTCCCGCTTCTTCAGTCAGATAGCACCGCTATCTTCCTTGGAAGAAGCGGTCGAAACTGAAGTTTTTCACTCTCAAACCTTCAAACAAACAATTCAAAACAGCTTCTAAATTGATCTTCACTTATTAACCGATGAATGCCTCTGTCAGGCCGCTTTTGCGTTTTCTTCACGTGATAATTCTCAAACAAGGAATGTAGCATATTCCAAGAAGAGCGGCGGCACCGGATGATGACATCTCAAGCCATGAAAAATTCTCTACCAGCATCGTTATTCCCCAGATCGTTCTCCCGAAGAAGACAACCAACATAGTGATGACCGCGATCTTCTGGAGTGGCATCCGATGGACGAGTCCAAGAACCGACAGCCCGTAGCTTCCGGCGATAAAAAACGCAATGGCGATGCAGACCGTGATCAAATACGGCAGCCCGGCTCCATGTGCGGCAATCTCACCCATCATCCCGTTTATCCCATAGATGTTGAACACTGCCTCAAGGCAAAACAGGCAGGCCAGATGCCCTGCCCCGATCGCAAAATGCAGAATCGCACCCAACAAAACCAACTTTCTCATACTTTAACTCAACTTTCGCAAGTAGGCAATCACCTGCTGTTAAATACATTATCTCACGTTCGAAGGTGATTGCCCACCCACATCAATTCACGTTACCCCCTCCCTAAATCCCTCCCCTCGGGGGAGGGGATGCGCTTCGCGCACCCTTAGGGCCTTTCACGTTACCCTCTCCCTAAATCCCTCCCCTCGGGGGAGGGACTTACTTTCACTGCAAGCAGTGAAGAAGAGTGGTGTTTCGCAAATGCGAAACTTGGATACTTAATTTTATGAATATGCTTATGAATGTTACAATGTCACCTTTATGAATATTACTGACTCAATCCTCTCTGGAATGGGTAATGCAAATCTACGCAGTAAATGCATTCTCCGACCTAATTACTTATGGACAAAATGCTTTGTTTAACATCTTGACTATTAAGACAATCATTGTGGGAGTCATGGACAAGGCCGTCGATGCGTACTCCTTTCTCCTGCATTCCGCACAATTATTGCCTGATCACATTCCGGAAAAACAGCCATGATAATCCGGAGTGACAAAGAGATGATGGACTGACAATGACTGTCAATGGGTGAGTGGCTCGGAAAGGGATGCGACTGTCAAATTGGCATATTCATGGGATTGGCATAACATTCGATAATACTCCTGACGTCTGGCTTTGAAATGAGGCCGGGCAAAAAACAAGCTCCCGAAGCCGGTAAACGGAAACGGACAGAAAAATGTCCGGGTTCGGAAACGGATGCGGGCAAAGAAAGACAAAACAAGAAAAATAGGAGATTAAGAATATGGGAAAAATTATTGGTATCGACCTTGGAACCACGAATTCGTGCGTTGCGGTCATGGAAGGCAATCAGCCAACCGTCATAATCAACAACGAGGGTGAGAGAACCACCCCTTCAGTAGTCGCCTTTACCGATGGCGGTGAAAGAAAGATCGGTAACCCTGCAAAGCGTCAGGCCATCACGAACCCGCAGAACACAGTCTTCTCCATCAAGAGATTCATGGGTGAGACTTACGAACAGGTTCAGAAGGAGATCGCCAGAGTGCCTTACAAGGTTGTCAGAGGTGAGAACAACACTCCGCGTGTTGACATCAACGGCAAGCTCTATTCACCTCAGGAGATTTCAGCGATGATTCTCCAGAAGATGAAGAAGACCGCCGAGGACTATCTCCGTCAGGAAGTCACCGAAGCTGTCATCACAGTTCCGGCCTACTTCTCAGACTCACAGCGTCAGGCCACAAAGGAGGCCGGCAAGATCGCCGGACTCGATGTCAAGAGAATCATCAACGAGCCTACGGCCGCAGCCCTGGCTTACGGTCTTGACAAGAAGAACAAGGACATGAAGGTCGCTGTGTATGACCTTGGTGGCGGTACATTCGATATTTCCATCCTTGAGCTGGGTGGCGGTGTGTTCGAGGTTAAGTCAACCAACGGTGACACTCACCTTGGTGGTGATGACTTCGATCAGGAAATCATCAACTGGCTCGCCCAGGAATTTGCCAACGAGAATGGCGGAATCGACCTGAAGAAAGACCCTATGGCACTTCAGAGATTGAAGGAAGCCGCTGAGAAGGCCAAGATCGAACTGTCCAACCAGACATCGACCGAGATCAACCTGCCTTACATCATGCCGGTTGACGGAATTCCTAAGCACCTTGTAAAGACTCTTACCAGAGCCAAGTTCGAGCAGCTTTGCGACAACCTCTTCCAGAGGTCCATCGAGCCTTGCCGTCAGGCGCTTAAGGACGCCGGACTGAACGCTTCCGACATTGACGAGGTTCTTCTCGTGGGTGGTTCAACACGTATCCCTAAGGTACAGGAACTTGTCAAGGAATTCTTCGGCAAGGAGCCTAACAGAAGCGTCAACCCTGACGAGGTTGTGGCCATCGGAGCGTCAATCCAGGGTGGTGTGCTTGCAGGTGATGTGAAGGATGTGCTTCTGCTTGATGTCACTCCGCTGTCACTCGGTATCGAGACTCTGGGCGGTGTGATGACAAAGCTCATCGAGTCCAACACGACCATCCCTACACACAAGTCTCAGGTCTTCTCCACCGCTGCTGACAACCAGCCTTCAGTTGAGATCCACGTGCTTCAGGGTGAGCGTCCTATGGCGAAGGACAACAAGGAGATCGGTGTGTTCCATCTTGACGGCATCGCACCTGCTCCAAGAGGAATACCTCAGATCGAGGTTACCTTCGACATCGACGCCAACGGTATCCTGAACGTGTCCGCGAAGGACAAGGCCACCGGCAAGGAGCAGAACATCAGGATCGAGGCTTCGTCAGGTCTGTCTGAGGATGAAATCCAGAGGATGCGTGACGAGGCGAAGGCCAACGAGGCCGCCGACAAGGAGGCCAAGGAGAAGGTTGACAAGATCAACAACGCCGACGCTCTCTGCTTCCAGTCCGACAAGAATCTGAAGGACTACGGCGACAAGATTCCTGCTGACAAGAAGTCAGCCATCGAGTCTGCCCTCGGCTCCCTCAAGGAAGCTGTCAAGAATCAGAACATCTCTGACATCGACCGCTACACCGAGGAACTCACGAAGGCTTGGAACGCCGCTTCTGAGGACATGAACCGCGCCGCTCAGGCCGGTGCCCAGCAAGGACCTCAGAATCCTTATGGCCCTCAGGCCGGCCCACAAGGCCCGCAGAACGGTCCTGACGACCAAGGCCCGGATGAGCAGTAAAAAAAAGAAAGGAGACTAGAAATAGCCTCCTTTCTTTTTTACTGCTCATATCCAACCTCCAGTCACTGCGTGACAACCCCGAGTCATTGCGTGACAGTTCCGAGTCACTGTGTGTCAACCTCCAGTCACTGCGTGACAGCCCCGAGGGGGCGTGGGGAAGGGATTCCCCGAAACCCCTTCGGCTGCTTTGTCGTTGGTAAGCAGTGCGTTTATCATGTAAAGTGCTTTGTCATTGAAGAATAGCGGAACCAATCCCAGTCTTGAATAGATAGAATGTCTCATTTTTTTTTGATTAATTATTTTGATTAATTAATAATTGAGTCCACTTGAAAAAGTACCATTCGCCACTTTTTACCCCCGTTGAAAGTACCTGTGTGGCACATATTTTTCAAAAAAAAGACTTTTTCAAGTGGACTCATAATTACAAACTTGCAGGAGAAAACGTAGACTAGAACTATAATATTCATTAAATTTTAGTAAAAATGAAAAGGTATATTCTTTTGGCATCATTGCTGATTCCGGCCGCGCTGATGGCGCAGCCGGCCACTTCCGGGCAGTACACCTACACCGGAGCTCCCGTGAACCTTACCGAGCACACTTTCAGGTGCGACCATCTGCTCAAGTTTCAAGGCGCCGACAAGGAGGCTTACCAGGGAATGGACATCTGGGGAGACTACATCTTCAGCTGCCAGAACTCCGGCTGGCTGACCGTCTATAAGATTGACGGAGAGAAGATCACAAGAGAGTGCAAACCGTTCAAACTTGCAAGCTACGACAAGGTGAACCATGCCAATGTGGCCACATTCGGCCGCACGTTCTATGACAAGGAAGACCGTTTCCCGCTTCTGTACGTCAGCCAGTGCAACAGGAATCCGATCAACGGCCGCAAGGACGTGCTTTACGTCGAGCGTGTCGCTAATGATCTCCAGTCATCCGAACTGGTCCAGACAATCTACTTCAAGGACACAGACCATTTTTTCGGCTACGCCCTCCAGTGGGTCATTGATCCGGACAACAACTACCTTTATGGCTACGGCAACACCGTTGACAACACCAACTCCCTCAACCGTCATCGCATCGTGAAGTTCCGCATCCCGAAACTGAACGAATCCACGGACGGGCTCGTGACCTTGACAAAGGATGATCTGCTGGAGAACTATCTGATCGAGGACACCTACCAGACTCATTTCAACCCGATCGGCCAAGGGCTTTTCATCAAGAACGGACAGCTTTTCATGCCGACCGGATTCGGCAAGGAGAAGCAGCCTTCAATCCTTTACGTCTGGAATCTGTACACCCGTACCATGCAGAATGTCATTGATTTGACGAAAGCCACTTTCGGCGAGCTTGAGGACTGCGCCTACTACGGGGGCGACCTCTACATCCAGGCTCAGGGTGATCTGTTCAGACTAAGGTTCTAGGAAATCACGGTTCTCCGGATGGTGAGCCACCTATGATCCCGCTTATGGAAAGGCGTTGGCTTTTTCATAAGCGGGTATTAAAATGTTAGTTAATATTTGAATATTATTTCTTTCCGAAAGAAAAAAATGATTATCTTTGTGAAAGTGAAAGATGGTTAACTAATCGTATTCCGGTATCTATGAGTGCGACAAGAAGTATATGTGACAACAAGGCAGTAATCTATCTACTGTCCGTATTGGCTATTGTGCTTTGGGGGATGTCCTACATCTGGAGCGACAGACTGATCGCTCTCGGAGTCCCGATCTCATATTTCGTCCCGTTAAGGATTTTTGTCGCCGGAATAATACTTCTTCTCTTCAACATTCTCACAAAAGAGTTCCGTCTTATAGCCCGCAAGGATATCTGGAAATTTATGCTGCTCTCTTTGTTTGAGCCGCTTATCTACTTTTTCTGCGAGACTTACGGCATCAAGGAGACCGGCTCACCGACCATCAGCGCCATGATCATAGCCTCAGTTCCTATCTTCTCGGTAGGCGCAGGATTTCTGTTTTTTAAAGAACGTATCTCGGTCATCAACGCATTGGGAATAGCCGTGACATTGGGAGGCATCTGTCTGGTTCTGCTCAAGCAAGGAGGAGATGAAGGTGTGCCGCAGAATTTCATCCTCGGAGTCGTGCTCCTGATGATAGCCGTCTTCTCAGAGGTCGGCCACGCCTCCTTGACAAAACTTCTCGCCGACGGCTACAAGCCTCAGGTCATCGTGATGTACCAGTTCCTGATCGGAACCGTGTACTTCCTGCCGTTCTTCCTGACGAGAGGCATCGAGAATTTCGACGCGAGACTCGTCTCCTGGGAAGTCCTGGAACCGATCCTCTGTCTCGCTGTCCTCTGCTCCAGCCTTGCCTTCTCTCTGTGGGCCATGGCAATCAAGAAGTTAGGCGTGGGCAAGTCCAGCGTCTTCCTCGCCATGATGTGCGTAGCCACCGCCCTCGTCGCCGAAGTCATCGGCCGCGAGCACCTCTCCCTCCTCCAATGGCTCGGCGTCCTCATCGCCGTCCTCGGCATCGTCCTCTCCCAGTACTGCTGCTCCAAGAAATCTGAAATTTAGTGCGGCCGCTAAAAAAGTATGATAAATCGTACTTACTCTTGCTGGCTTAAGGTTTTTTCTCTATTTTGGGCCTGAAAGTATGATTTGTTAGACTTATGGGTTGCGGAGAAGAAATAAAATTACGTCGGAAGACCCTTGCCATTTCTCAGCGGGATCTTGCGGAGATGGCTGGTGTCGGTCTGGCAACCATCAAGGACATAGAAAGAGGGAAAGGCAATCCTTCCTTGTCCACCATCTCCAGAATCCTTGATGTGCTGGGGATGGAAGTCCTCTTCAGGGTACGTGATGGAAATTAATCGTGGCGTTTAAATGATTGAATATGAGTAAAAAGCCTATCTTCTAGCCTTGGTTTGACGGCCAGAATAGTGCGCTTTTTGTTGATATTCAGCGAATCACCTGCCATTGCTTGATAATCAGCGAGTGATGTATAATGCTTTCATTATCATTTAGATAATATACAACCTTGGGGAATTGTTAACTATGGATAAAGTCTTAACGTTTTGATTCCAAACTATATGCCCGTCACGGTTGGTCACTGAGCCCCGTCGAAGAGACCGACCAATATAAGTTCCCCAATGAATAGGTCACATCATTAGCATATAGTGAGTTTCTAAATCCTGAATGGTATAGTAAACTGTAATCCCATTGTTCCCTTGCAGTATTTCGTGCACATTGCCAGACACGGCAAAGGAGCGTTGACGTATGAATATATCGGGACATATGGTTTTCAAAACAATAATATACAACAATCAGTGCTATATAAGGACATTAATTCCAAGGTGATATTATGAAAAAAATAACAGAGATATTGTTCACATTGATCCTGCTTTTCTCCTGCGGCAAGTACGATGACTCCGCTGTCCGAAGCGACATCGAGGGACTTGAATCCATGGTGATGACATTGGAGCAGCAGTGCCAAATGCTGAACGGGAACATCTCGGCGCTGCAGGCGTTGGTCGCGGCGGTGCAAGGGCGGGACTGCGTGGTGAGTGTGGCGGACCTGAGTGACGGGACGGGATATTCAATCACGTTCGCTTCGGGGAGGACGGTCACCTTGCGCAACGGGAAGGACGAAGTACGGAAAAGATGGTGCTGACGTGAAGGAGTTTTCGCAGATGATTCACCACGAGGTTGGCGGCCACGAATTCGTCAAACTACTTGGTGCAATATTACTATTTTGGAAGCATTCCATAATGCGATTCAAAACTTATTTTGTGTGCAAAGGTTCGATTACTAATTGAGAATAAAGAATGTCTTGTGTTAAAAGTTACGGAGAATATGTATAATATCCGTAATATCTTACACCTTTGTCAAAGTATGAAAGCTTGTGACGAATGAATGATATTCAGGAACTTACCTTTCGTTGACCTGATTATCAGCGAGTGGTGAGTAAGGTGTTAATTATCAAGGGAACAGTATATTGCCTTTGGCGGTTATTGACTAAAGACAGAGCACTAAAGTCTTGATTGTTAGTGCTTTATTTATCACGGTCGCTTCGACAGGCTCAGCGACCGGCTTGGGAAAGAAACAATAGTTGGCTTTGGGAAAATTACAACAGTTTCTTTATCTCTTCCTCGTCTGGCAGAAGTTCTTTCAAGCGTTCTTGGCTGGACTTGTAGGTGGCGACACCCATCGGTTTGGTGTAATCCTGAAGGACATACTCAACATAAGCACGGTCGGCATCCTTGCACAGAACGATTCCGACAGACGGATTTTCGCCTTCGATGCGTTCCTCATCGTCGAGGACTCGGAGATAGGCGGCTAGTTGACCGAGGTACGCCGGTTTGAAAGACCCTTTTTTGAGTTCAATTACGACCAGAGATCTCAGAACACGATTAAAGAATAGCAGGTCAACCCAATGATCGTGCCCAAGCTTGTCGTAATGTACCTGATTGCCAAGATATGAGAAGCCACGACCGAAGGTCATAATAAAGTTCTTGATATTATGGACTATCTCGTTTTCTACCACATGTTCGTCTATGTCTTCGTCCCTTTCGCCCAGCTGCTCGACATTGATGTAGTCCAGCAGATATTCATCTTTGAACATCTGGATTGCCTGAAATGCCCGCTTATAGTCCGGAATGGTCACGCCAAAGTTATTCGGCATCTTGCCTTGATTATGGTAGGCATCCTCGGCAATCTTTCTTTCCAGGGCATCAACGGACAGGCTGAGATCGGCACAAAGCTGAATATAGAATTTTCGCTCCTCGACATCTTTCACCTTCGTGATAATTATGCAATGGTGGGTAAAGCCTATGCTCAAGAAGGCTATCCATGGGAAGTTCGAGAAATTCGCCAGTTGTAGCTGTCGAATTTTATTGTCCTCAGAATCAGCAACCTTCAATTCGCCAGTTATGACTGGCGAATTTGCTTCAAGCGACTCCCATTCTTCATAGAAAGCTCGCATAGACTTCAGGTTTGATGGAGAGAATCCTCTCAGCCCAGGTATCTCACGGCGCAACTGTTCGCTGATTGTCGCAATGGCTCCCTTTCCCCAGAAACCCTCGCGGCTATTGTATGATATGTATCGTCCAATGCCATAGTACAAAGCCAGTTGCTCCTGATTCACACCCTTCAAAGCTTTCGCTTGGCTCTGCAGAATAGCGGTTTTTATCTGCTTGACAGCATCATTGTATTGTGTGGAAAGTTTCTCTTTCATACTCGTCAATTATAGTATTATTGGTGGGTGAATGCCAGTGCCTGACCGGAAGGGGAGTCGGGGAGGAGACGGCTGTCGGCGATGACTTGTTTGCCGTTGAGGAATACACGATCGATGACACCACGAAGTGTTGTATCTTCATACGGTGACCAACCGCACTTGTAGGCGACATCCTTTACGGAATATTCCTGATCCGCCCCAGCCGCAACCCCAGCCGCAACCCCAGCCCCGGCTGCGGCCAAGGCATTCTTTACTGAATATTCCCGGCCAGGATCAATGACCACCAGGTCGGCGAAGTTTCCGGCCTTCAGGGAGCCTCTGTCCTTGATGCCCAGAATCTCGGCGGGTCTTTCGGAGAATGCGGAGGCGATGCGGGACAGGGTCAGGCGCCGGCTGTCCTCCTTTCCTTTATTGAATATGTCCGCTGCTGTCAGCACGACGGCTAGGGATTGCTGTATGGACGGGAGTCCGGACGGACATCTCAGGTACGGAGCCTCTTTTTCGCTCAGGAGGTGAGGAGCGTGGTCGGAGCCTATGGTGTCGATTATGCCTTCCGCAAGACCTTTCCTCAGAGCCTCACGGTCAGAGGCCGACTTGATGGCCGGGTTGCATTTCACCTTCCCCTTCAACTTCTCATAGTCCTCATCGCAGAACCATAGGTAATTCGCTGAGGTCTCAGCGGTTATATTCGGGTTGTGAATTTTGGCGGCGCGGATCATCTCCACCTCCTCGGCTGTCGAGACATGCAGCACGTGAAGTCTGGCGCCATATTCAATGGCCATCGCAAGAGCCTTGGCCGTGGATCGGATGCAGGCCTTGCGGTTGCGGATCCGAGGATGCTCGCTGAAAGGAATATCCTCGCCGAACTTCGCCTTGGCAGCCTCCAGATTTGCCTTTATGATTCCCTCGTCCTCACTGTGGATCAGAATCGGCTTCCCTTGAATCCTGAACAAATCAGAAAGAGCCTCATTGTCGTCCACGAGCATATTCCCGGTGGAAGAGCCCATAAAGACTTTGATGCCACCGAACTCTGCGCCGTGGCCTTCGTCAAGATATTCCCGGATCATCGCCGCGTTGTCGTTTGTGGCCCCGATGTGGAATCCGTAGTTTGCCCACGAGCGTTCGCTGGCCCGGTTCAGCTTGTCTTGAAGAGTCTCCAAGTCGGTTGTCGGAGGCTTCGTGTTCGGCATGTCGATGAAGGATGTGACTCCGCCGAGCAGGGCGGCCTTCGACTCGCTTTCGATGTCGGCTTTCCACTCCATTCCAGGTTCGCGGAAATGCACGTGAGCATCTATTCCTCCGGCCATCAACACCTTGCCTTCCAAGTCAATGACCTCAGAATTTGAGAAAGCCCGCAAGGCCTCTGAATCGTCGGAGTCCGAACCGCCACGGTACCATATTCCCGCAATCCGCTCGCCGTCAATGCCAAGGGCTCCCTTTCTTGTGGAAGCCCCTGTCACTATTGTCGCATTGGTAAGTAAAATCCTTGCCATTGGTTATCCTTTACGATGAAACTTTCTGAATTTCAGCTTGATGACACCCCAGAACGCCTCTCCGAAGATTCCGCCGCTCATCTTTGAAGTGCCAAGCTTGCGGTTCACGAATATGATCGGGACCTCCACCAACTCGAATCCCAGTTTCCAGGCCGTGTACTTCATCTCGATCTGGAATCCGTAGCCTTTCATCCTCACATCGTCAAGGTCGATGGTTTCCAAAGCCTTGCGGCTGTAGCACTTGAACCCGGCCGTGCAGTCGTGGATTTTCATTCCGAGGACTGTCTTGACATAGATTGACGCGCAGTAGGACATCAGGATCCTGCCGATCGGCCAGTTGACCACACTGATTCCGTCGCAGTAGCGGGAGCCGATGGCCACGCCTCCGCATCCGGCGCTGGCCTTGTAGAGCCTCGGCAAATCCTCGGGGTTGTGGGAAAAGTCCGCGTCCATCTCGAAGATGTAGTCATAGCCATGCTCCAAAGCCCATTTGAATCCTGTCAGGTAGGCGGTTCCCAGCCCGAGTTTCCCGGAGCGTTCAATCATGAAAAGCTTATCAGGGAACTCCTCCTGAAGTCTTTTCACAATGGTGGCGGTGCCGTCAGGGGAGCCGTCATCTATGATAAGCACATTGTACTCTCCGTCAAGGGAAAACACTTTCCTTATGATCGCTTCGATGTTCTCCTTCTCGTTGTAAGTCGGAATAATGACGACTTTCCTGTCCATAGTATAAAATAAAGTTATTATTTAGTTTTCATCATTTCCTTGACCGCAGCCTCAAGCTGCCTATCCTCTCCTCTGAGGACGGAGGCCGGGTCGTTGTCAACCTTGATGTCCGGCTCAATCTGCTGGTTCTCAAGATACCTTCCCTCCTTGAGCCCGAATGAGCCGACTTGTGGAATACCAAACACCATGCCGTTGATCTGGGTTTCCCACCAGACGGCGGTCATCGTGCCCGGAACCGGCATTCCGATCAGTTTGCCTACTCCAAGAGTCCTGTACGTGTACGGGAAGCCGCAGGCATCCGAGTAGTTGTCCTCGCACATGAGCACACATGAAGGCTTTCTCCATTTGTTGTACGGCTCGCTGCCGATGTACTGGCCCCTCGGCATGAACCTTATATATTCCTTGCCGCTGAGGAAGGTCGCAAGGTCGTCATGCAGCCAGCCGCCACCGTTGTGCCTGGTGTCAACAACCGCCGCGTCAGCCGCCCTGTACTTGCCAAGCAGTTTTGAATATACCGTCCTGAAGCTTGGGGAGTCCATGCCCTGAACGTGAGTGTAGCCCACTGTTCCACCTGAAAGCCTGTCGGTCATCTCCTCTCTCTGCTTCACCCACCTGCGGTACATAAGGGATGATTCTGAATATCCCGGCTCGACGAACAGCTCGACATCCTTCTTGCCTTTCTTGACAACGACTGCCACTTTCTTGCCGGCCTTGTTCCTGAGAAGACCGAACCAGCTCTCGCCAGCCTTTATCGGCTGTCCGTCAATGGATTCGATGATGTCTCCGGCCTTGATTCCGGAATCGGCCAGATTGAGGGCTCCGCCAGGAAGCACTTCCGCTATCTTCAGACCGTCGCCTTCGTAGTCGTAGTCATAAATGGCTCCGAGCCAACCCATCGTGAATTTCGAACGCTGGTTGTAGCGTGCTCCGGTGTGGGAGCCGTTCAGCTCTCCAAGCATCTCGGAGAGAAGATCCTGGAAGTCAAAGTTGTTGGCGATGTACGGCATGAACTGTTCATAGTTCTTCTTGTAGCCCTCCCAATCTATTCCGTGGATCTGAGGATCGTAGAACTTCTCGTCCACCTGCTTCCAGACGTGGCCGAAGATGTAGTCCCTCTCGGCCTTGGGTTTGAACTCGTAGTCTCCTGAAAAAGAAATTGTGCTCATCGCTCCACTGGCGATCGTGATCTTCGTGATCGAACCGCCTGTGAACATGTAGAGATCCTTGTCATCGGTTGACGGCACCAACGAACCGTACACACCTTTCTTGATGATCTTGACATCACCCTTCTTAATGTCCATCTGGCAGAGGTCATAGCTCTTCTCAAGCCTGGTCGTGTAGAAAAGTTTTGTGCCGTCCTGTGTGAGGTAGAAGTCCCCAAGCCTTCCGGAGAAGCGTGTCAAACGGGCTGTCCGGAACTCTCTGTTCTCAAGGTCGAGCACGAGTTTCTCGGGCTTCTCGGCCTGTTTTATGGAATCTTTCTTTTCCTTTTTCTCTTCTTTCTCTATCTTCTTCTCGGATTTGTCCCCGTCCTCAAGAGCCTTGGCGATCTCTGCATCCTCCTTGTCCTGATAGAACTTTGTCATCTCCTTGCCGTCAAAGAACATGATGTAGATGTCACTCTCGGCTCCCCAGCTTCCGTGGCTGCGGTAACCGTCCTTGTCTGACTCCCAAGCCATGGCCTTGCCTTTCAGAGTCCATTTGAAGTTCCCGTCAGAATAGCCGCTCTCGGTCAGGTTGGTGATCTTGCCGCTCTCGATGTCTATCAGCGCGACATCCGAATTGTTCCATCCGCCGTTGATCTGATAGTTGCTAAGGAGATATTTGCTGTCCGGACTCCACTCGAAGCCCTGGTCGCCGTCAGCATAGGAGTAATTCACGCCTTTAAGCAAAGACTTTTCCTTTCCGTCCTTGGTCGATTTGATGACCAGTTCGGTCCTGTCGCGCAGGAACGCCACCCATTTTCCGTCCGGAGAGACAACGGGCTGGAAGCATGTCTCGCTTTCCGATGTCACAAGCTCTTCCTTGAACTTGGTGGCGTAGGTGAACCTCTTTTCCTTCTTGTCGGTCAGCGAAGTCTTGTATATTCCCCAATGACCGTTCCTTTCCGATGAATAGTAAAGCTCGCGTCCGTCCTTTGAGAAGCTGACGTTACGCTCCTGCTCCGGGGTGTTCGTTATTCTCTTCGTGGTTTTGTAGTCCGCCGATGTGACAAACACATCGCCTCTGATCACGACCGCTATCTCCTTCCCGTCAGGAGACACTGCCATAGAGGAGGCTCCGGCGCTGAAGGTGAGATATTCAACATCATTCTCGGTCTCGTCCTTGGCGACGGTGACGTCAAGTTTCTTTGGCTCCTTGCCTTCCGTCATTGTGTAGAGGTCTCCGTTCCAGGAGAAGCAGAGCGTGCCGTTGCCTGCCACTGAAAGGAATCTGACAGGGTTGTCCTTGAATTTCGTGAGTTGGGTTGATTTGCCCGGCTCGGTGATGGACGCTTTGTGGACGTTGAGTGTCCCGTCGGCTTCGGATATATAATAATATGTCTTCCCGTCAGCCGCGAAGACCGGATTCCTGTCCTCACCGACGAACGTTGTCAGCTTCGTGAATGCTCCGTCTCCTGTGACACGGAACCTTTCCCCCTGTTCCGAAGCCGGTTTGTAAAGCCAGATGTCTCTCGTCACGGATGAATGATGATGCTTGCGGAGCGGATCCTCGTAGCCTTTGTAGTCTTCGTAGATGACCTCTCCTGAGTAGTTCACACTCATGGCCATGAGAGGCATTGAGGTGACAAGTTGAGGCCTGCCGGCTTTCTCGTCAACCTGCCAGACCTGCGGGCTGCCCGGGAATCCGCCATAGACGGCGTCCTGCTGGATGTTTGCCTGGAACAGAATCCTGCCGCCGTCAAGCACGCAGAGAGGAGTCTCGTTACCCGGGTAATCCGTCAGTCTTTTCGGAACACCACCCTCGGCGGAAGTGATGAATATGTCCTTGGAGCCAGCCCTGTAGGAAGAGAACACGATCTTCTTCCCGTCCGGAGTCCAGAGGGGATCCGAGTCATAGGCTTGGTTCGTGGTGATCTGGAGTGCCCTTCCGCCGTTGACATCAACCGTGAAGATGTCGCCTTTGTAGCAGAACGCCACTTTCGTTCCGTCTGGGGAGATCGCGCTTTTCCTGAGCCATTTCGGCGTTTCCTGCGCTGTCATGGCCGTGGCTGTCGCCATGACAGCCGCAGCCAGAATCAATGTTCTTCTTAAGGTCATATTCATTGAGATAAATTAATATGTGAGCCGCCCGGGCGACTATTTGACAAAAGTATCAATTTTTACCGATATTTTACTATTTTTGTGACTGCGAAAATGCTAAAATTAATATTCTATTAATATTATGAACAGAATCGATTGTTTTGTCCCGTTCGTGAGCGATGAGCAGGTGGCTGTGACCGCCGGCAACCTTCGCGCGCAGGACGAGGTCGCCAAGGTCGAGTTCCTTGACGCCGCCACATTCAAGAGTACCGCAAGCATCAGAAAGATCGCCGATGCGGCCACCGCTCCTTTCACCATGATCTACACGAAGACCACCGAGTTGAGCTTCGGCCAGTTTGCCCTTGAGCGCTTTCTCTCCATCGCGGAGGACTCATCTGCCGCCATGGTCTATGCCGACCATTTCAACGAGGTTGACGGCAACCGCGCGTTCGCTCCGGTGATCGACTGCCAGCAGGGAGCGTTGCGTGACGATTTCGACTTCGGCTCTGTGCTGATCTACCGCACCTCCGCATTGAAGGACGCCGTAGCCAGAATGGACGTGGATTATGAATATGCCGGCCTCTACGACCTGCGTCTCAAGGTTTCTCAGAAAGGCAGCCTTGTCCACATCAATGAATATCTTTACTACGAGATCGAGACCGACACCCGCAAGTCCGGCGAGAAACTCTTCGACTATGTGGATCCGAAGAACCGTGCTGTCCAGATTGAGATGGAAAAGGCTTGTACCCAGCATCTTAAGGATGTCGGAGGTTACCTTGAACCGAAATTCAAGCACATCGAGTTCTCTGACGATACCTTTGAATATGAAGCATCTGTCGTCATTCCTTGCAAAAACAGGGTCCGCACTATAGGTGACGCGTTGAATTCCGCCCTGAATCAGAAGACCACATTTAAATACAATGTGATCGTGGTCGATGACAACTCCACTGACGGAACCGTTGATGTCATCAAGAAGTTCATCGATGACCCTAAGCTCGTCTATATCGCGCAGGACAAGAGTTACCATGCGATCGGTGGCAACTGGAACGCCGCCCTGCACCATCCAAAGTGCGGAAAGTTCGCCATCCAGCTGGATTCTGACGATGTCTATTATGATGAGAACACCGTCCAGAAGTTCGTGGACGCTTTCTATGCCCAGAACTGCGCCATGGTTGTCGGTACCTACAGGATGACCAACTTCCAGATGGAGACCCTGCCTCCGGGAATCATCGACCACCGTGAGTGGACCCCTGAGAACGGCCGCAACAATGCCCTCCGCATCAACGGGCTTGGCGCTCCGCGCGGATTCTATGTGCCGATGCTCCGCACGATCAACTTCCCGACAACGAAGTACGGTGAGGATTACGCAGTGGGTCTCCGTGTCTCCAGAGAGTACCAGATCGGACGAATCTACGATGTTGTTTACAACTGCCGTCGTTGGGACGATAATTCAGACGCCTCGCTCGACATCGACAAAGTAAACGCTAACAACCTGTATAAGGATAGGATACGTACTTGGGAACTGCAGGCAAGAATAAAAATGAATAAAAAAAGTTAAAAATTTTTCAGAAAAAGTTTGCAGGTTCAAAAATAATGTCTACCTTTGCATTCCCGTTCGGAACGAAACACAAACGATCTGAACAGGAATGCAAACAAGTTCATTGAAAAGACTGAAGGAAGTACAACAAGTACCGAGAACGAAAAATG
>SAMEA104315421__coassemble_738_pt1 | contig 30484 bp, 29 predicted proteins | sample SAMEA104315421__metabat2_low_PE_038 | metagenome-assembled genome bin SAMEA104315421 (sample SAMEA104315421) | gut metagenome | biome: Monkey gut; feature: monkey-associated habitat; material: faeces | place: China | collected 2013 | reverse complement strand
GGCATGCATCCTGGCGACACTACTTTGCATAATGATATGCTTGTCATAAAAGAACTTATGTGTAGCTTCTCATAAATTGTTCAAATGGATCAAGCAGCATCTCAAGATTAAAAAATTCTGGGGCACTTCCGAGAACGCGGTTAGGATACAGATATACTCGGCTATCACAGCTTACTGTATGATGGCCATCGTCCAGAAAAAGATGAGACTCAAAAGATCAATCTACGAGATGCTTCAAATAGCAAGTATCTCACTGACAGACACTACCCATCTTCGAGATCTGTTCGCTTTACCTAACTTCAGTATTGTCAATGAACTTGATGGTTCTACCGAACCAACGTTATTTTGAATTGTTAAACTTTATAAACCTGTCCGGATTTTTACCGGACACTAGTGTCACTCATATATATAGTTACTTTCTTTAATTATTCTTGTGAAATTATCAATCTTCAGTAAAAGATTGCTATATTTAACCGTTTTGGTGATTGTTACATAATTACGAATAATTTTATTTGCCTACTGATTATATGAATAGAGGAGAAAATATATATCCCGTCGTAAAGCACAACAATAGTTCGGTGCTTGTTATTTCCATATTCATAGCTGTGTTCCTTTATATTCTTATGCCTTTTGGTATGGACAGATATGATGGAAACCGAATACTGTTTTCACTCGGATTCGGATTGTGTTCCTTTATTGTCTTGTTTTTCTTCAATAATGTTATCAAGAACAAGATAATAAGTAAAACTAGAAGATGGATGGTATATTCAGAATTGTTTTATATTGTCTCTCTTCTTGCTGCTGTTACTATATTTAATTATATATATGTCTCCTGCGTGATGTTTAAATTCAAATTCAGTCTGATCATCCTGCTGAAAATGACGTATTATACATTCTCGTTCGGAATCATACCATCTACGATTCTGTTTTTCGTGAAGTACAATAAATACCTTTCTTCGAGAATTCCTATCTCGAAGGATAAAGAGGAGACATTTATCGAAATATCAAGCGGTCTTTCTAATGCAAAGAAGGTGAAGATTCCGATAAATGAGTTCATATATGCTGAATCACAGAGAAATAATGTGATTGTCTATTATCTCCACGATGGTGAACTTGTCTCCAAATCCATCAGAATAACCATCACTAAAGTGGCCGAAAACATAAAGTCAACGAGACTGTTCAGATGTCACAAATCATTCATAATCAATCCTACTATGATTGAAAGTGTCAAAGGTAATTCGAACGGCTACAAAATCAAGATGAAAAACATTAATACACAGATTGTAGTTTCTCGTAACTATGTCAAAGAATTCGTGAAGATAATGTCTGTTTACGGCATTATTTAGGGATTCTTCTTTTTGAGTGCTTTTTCAACACTGTAGGCGAGAGAATTGATATTTTCGAAACTTTTATTGTTGAAATCTGAAGGGTCAATGTCATACTCTCCGATAAGTACTGAAGTTACTTCAAGCACAGCAAGAGAATTGTCGAAAATACCACTTTCATTAGCATTACCGAAGAAAGGAGTATCATCACCGATATCTTTCGGATCAATTTTGAGGTTCAGAGTTTCTACGATGATTTCTTTCAGTCTGTTTTTGAGTTCTTTTCTTTCCATAATTCTATATTTTAGTGTTTATATGATTTTTGATAAGACTATGCTTGCCATATTTCCACCAAATCCGAAGGAATTTGACAATACATTGTTTATTTCAAAATGTCTTCCATTAGAGAAAACGAAGTCAATCGTTTCTGACATCTGAAAAACTGAACCACTGTCGTATGCGTAAACCGTATTGTTTTTCATACTAAGAAGACAGATTATTACCTCTATGCTTCCTGCAGCGCCTAAGCAATGACCTGTAAGTCCTTTTGTAGAATTTACTGCGGTCTTCACTGACTTTCCTACAAGAAGTTTTTCCAGTCCGCATATTTCGGCTGTGTCATTTTTATATGTCCCGGTTCCGTGAGCGTTTATGTAGTCTATATCGTTTGGACTCAGTCCACTGTTATTAAGAGCTCTCTTCATACATTCGAAAGCATATTCACCATCAGGTTTTGGAGCAGTCGCATGATAGGCTTCATTCAAGATGCAGTAACCCTTTATTTCTCCAAATATATGTGCATTTCGACATATGGCTGATTCATATGATTCCAGAATCAATGAGGCGCAAGCATCTCCTAATGACATTCCATCCTTGTCTTCAGACAGAGGATTACATCTTCCTTTTGATAATGCCATTAATGCATTGAATCCAGAATAAGTAAGTTCTGTGAAGATATCTATTCCACCACATATAACTATATCCTCTTTATCGTTCAGAATCATATCGGCTGCTCTTCCTATAGAATTAGTTCCAGAAGCACAAGCAGTGGAAATAGAAGATACGATCCCGTTTATTCTGTATTTTGATGCTATTTCTCCTATCAATATAGGTGTCATATATTTCCCGAAGTTGAAGTCATCTTCATTATTTTTCTGAAGTTTTCTTATCCTTTTCATCACGACATAACTAGCACCAACGGAAGTGCCGTAACACAATCCGGTTCTATAATTGCTCAGAGAAGATATTTCTATACCGGCTGATTTCAAAGCTTCATCTATACTTCGGCAGACAATTGGAAACATTACCGAATTACTTTTGTCATAGGATTCACTATATAATGTGGAATCCATCAAAAAACCAGAATGATTCCTATAAAGTCTATGTTCAGTTGAAAACCTGTCAGTAGGTATGTTAAGGTATCTGGTGTTCCCCTTCGTTAGGTTTATTTCCATTTCTTTAATAGAGTTACCTAGCGAAGATATACATCCTATTCCAGTGATTACTACTCGTTTTTTCATATTAAGTTTCTTATGAAATACCACCATCAAGTATGACTTCCTGATTGATAAAATAGTCAGGGGCATCTTTGGCAAGGAATAAGACCATTTCTGCGGCTTCCTTTACAGTCCCCATACGTCCAGAAATACTGTTTAACATTCTTTGTTTGTAGTATTCTTCTGAAAGATCCTGTGTCATATCAGTTTGGATAAAGCCAGGGGCAAGACAGTTAATGATTATACCAGTCCCTTTGAGCTCCTTTGAGAGTGATTTGGAGAAGGCGACTATCGCTGCTTTAGATGCTGAATAAGCTGACATTCCTGGATTACCTTTAAGTCCTGAAAGAGAAGTGATATTCACTATTCGACCTGTTTTATTTCTGATCATTGTCGGAAGGATCTTTCTTGTGCAGTTGATGACACCACCGACATTGTTGACCATCACTTTCCACCAATCTGAAGATGATGTCATAAGGAAAGGCTTCGCAGTTCCTGTTATTCCTGCATTATTTATTAGAACATCTACATCTGAAAAAATTGTTTTATTGTTTCTGAACAAATCTGTGATTGCATCCTCGTCAGAAATATTACATTGGAAAGCATTTACATTGATACCATAAAAATCTTTTAAGTCCTTTACTATAGCTTCAGCTTTTTCAATGGATTTGTTGTAGATGAAACTGACTTTCGCTCCAGAATTAGCGAATCTATATACAAGTTCCTTTCCGATTCCATTGGAACCACCAGTAATCAAAGCGTGTTTCATATATTTTGGATTAAGATTTTAAAAGAAATAATGTATTAGAACCACCTTCTTGATACGTATTAGCAACTCCTAAAGAAATGGATTCCTCACTCATTTTTTTTGATAAAAGAGCAACACCAAGAATTGAACTGACTGATTTCATTTCCCCAGTCAAGTGTTTGTGACGAAATAGGTTTACTATCTTATCTGACATAGCTCTCTTGATAATTGGCATTTCATATTCACGTACTTGAGCTTCAGAAAAACAAGCACTGGACCAACAGATAGATTCTTCTTTTTTAATATGATTCTTCAGATTCTGTATATTCCTATTCAATACCGCAGGGCTTCTTATTGAACTGTTATGGACATTCTCTCCATCAAAACTGACCGAGTAATCAACTATGGAGGCATAATGTTTTCCAATGCGTTTTTTCAGACTTTTTTCTGATTCAAGGACGATAAATGCAGCCCCTTCGCCAAGATAGAAACACTCTCCAAATCCGTCTCCGAAAAGCATTTTTTCAGAAAGAATATAATATTCGTTAAAACTTTCGATGGAACCGCAGATCACAATATCACACATACCCTTCTTTAGAAGGTCGAATCCATAGCACAGACTACATTCATTGAATAACAAGGAACTTGGACCACGTAGTTTGAATAGTCTGGAGATGTCTCCAAGAGCAGTATTTGCTACAGTTCGTGTAAATAGTATCGGACTTGTCTTATGAAGTCCTTGATAAATTAGTCTGTTAAGATATTCCTCAACGGCGATTGATGTACCAGCAGCCGTGTCTATTACCATTCCAATCGAACTTTGTTTTGGATAATTAGTCAACCTTGCATCTTCCAAAGCCTTCTTGCAAGCCAACATGCCGTAATACGAATACTTCATTGGAGGAAGAACATCCGTTAGTTGGAGTTCTTCCTTCAGTGATACCTCCTCTGGTTTGCCAAAACGTATTTTGCCGATACGTGAATCTATCCAATCAGACTTGATTCCGACAGCGATAGAAGATGTCTGAACATTTCCCCAAAGGGTATCGATCCCGTATCCTTTGTGTATATATGTACCTATACCGCTTATGTAGATGTTACTCATGACTTGTATAAATTGTTAATTCAGCCTTGCATACTTCCTCATCACCGACTTTTGCTACTGCGTAGAAGGTACTGAAATTCATAATTGAAAACTTTCTTGTAGCTTTGATTGAAATGGTTGAATCCATATCCACTTCTTTTAAAAAATATACGGATTTGGCACTTACCGCAACACCGGAAGACTGTACCATTTTTCCTGTATTACGCAAATTTTTCAGTCTGACTAAAACTCCACAAGCTTGGAACATCATTTCAAGAATTAAAGTTCCTGGTACTATCGGATGTCCGATGAAATGCCCATCGAAATAAAACCTTTCAGGATAGGAATTGTGCTCTACTATGGCGTAAGTATCAAAATCGGATTCTACAATACGATCAATAAGGAGCATTTTCCCCCTATGTGGAAGTACGTCTTGTGCTTTTAATGAGGTCATATCAATCATTTGATTCATATTTAATTTCTATAGGTATTATCATTTGTTCTTCTTCTGACGAGACAGCGGTGATAATATCATTATTTAACAGACAGAATACAGTAATCAGATTATTGTGGACAATTTTTTTGTGAATGTAGGATAAGATACTGGCATTGCCAGAATACTTCACAATGGATTCAAGTCTGGTCCATTCCTTGTAGAATGAAAAACTGTCTCTTATATTTGAATTATAAAAATTATTAAAGATTGGTATTAGGGCGCTAGCCTTTCCAGCAACCATACGTTCAGCATCGATTCCTATATTTTTTTGACTGACGGCACAAAATGTTCTTGTGTCAGAATAAGAGACACTCATAAAGCTGTCTCCAATAAATGGTTTACCTTCCGCATTATGTCTAAAGTTACGGACTCCCGAAGGTCCGAACAATATAAAGAGCATCTCAATGAGAGAAATCCTTCTCATCAATCTGGTCGAAGATGAATTCAATAATCTTTTTCTCTCTTTAGAATTGAGAAGAGAGATTAGATATTCGGATCTTTGTGATATTTTAGTATTTGTATAGTAAAGATTCATTTCTTTTATTTATATGTTTGTGATTGAAAATCAAATAGTTCATAAATATAATCCTTTTCTGGAGATAGACTGAAGCATTTGGACAGAGTATTTTCTATGTCTGGTTTATAGTCTTTGAGACCTCTGACGTAAATGCTCATTTTTAATCTATTCTCAATCTTTCTGATTCCGACTTTAGTGATGTGTATGTCCTTGAACAATTCTCTCTTTATTTCGATGAACCATATCAGTTTGGATTTTAAGAGTAGATAATCTCCGTCTCTGCCGAGAATATGATATTTTCCGTTTTCTCTGTATGTGACATCCTTGGTAATGAATATAGTCTTGTTCAATATATTTCCGTTAATATAACCTAAAAAGAGACTCGGTGTCTTAACTTTGAGGAACCCGATGTCTTCTTTCCCTGTTAGTTTGGAATAAATAGGACTATTTTCAATATCAATATAGACACCGTCGTTACTGTTTCCGAGGTCGTATTCATTTTCATCTTCAACAATTTCTTTGGTGGCGACCCTTGGTCCAACTTCTGCGAATCCATAAGTTCCTATGATGCGACAGTTGAATATTGACCTTAGCCTTGGGATATCCTCAGGAATAGCCTTGTCTCCACCTAGGGTAACATATTTAAGACTCAATGATTCTATCCTATCCTTATTGTAAAGCATCATAAGGCGCGCCAAAAGGGGTGTCAGGAAAATGCTGCTCACTGAATATTTTTCAATTAGAGCACTTATATGTATGACTCCGATTATTTTCGGTGCGAAGACGATAGTGCTTCCAACAAATATGTGTGATAGAAATTGTGCTATTAAACCATATGAATACTCCATCGGGAGTACAATCAAAGTCACATCTTCTTTTCTGATACCAAGTGCAGTGATATTTGATTGTATGTTCGCGATTGTCCCTTTTCTGCCGAGTAGGATTTTCTTCGCGATGTTGGATGTTGTCTTTGAACTTGTGACAATCAACAAACTGTCGCCATTCCCTGTGAAGAAGGAGCCGTCCTTTTTTATATGAATATAAAACTTGTCAGAGAGTGTCGAAGACTCAGTTCCTTCAATACTTACACTCAGTGAAGTCGAAATGACTGCCTTATAGTTAATGTCGGACGCAGAAGGAAGAGAATCGTTTTCGATGATGTATGGAATCAAGTCGACATTAGTGCAGGCTACCCAAACGCATGCTATATCAATAGGAAATTCGAACTTGTATATGACCACAATGCTCTTTTCCGGAAGTTTCATTCTGATCAGATCTTTTGCGATAGAGGCCGCATTTTTTGCAAAGTGATCATATGAGATATCGACAGCTAAAGAGGTGTCGATTATTCTTGACTCGGCATTACGCTCAAGTGCAGATGAAAGTTCCGGGAAGCTCATTATTTAAGCATTTTTTCAATTAATTCCTTATAATCTTCATCATCAGAGGAATGTTCATATAGAAATTGGCGATCCTCATCTTGATGACTAGTAAACTTCACATTCGTTAGATTCTTCTCGACAAGGAACCGAATGATCCTTGCGGTCAGGCATTCTTTATCTATATATAGACTTTGCTGAATGAGAGTATTGTATTCCTTGATATATTGGATTTTTTGAAGTGTTCTTTTGGACTCCTTTGCAAGTGCTGCACAACAGTAGGCCTGATAGGCAGTAATATCTTCCTGTTTTAGGTAGTCTGATACGTTTTTTTCTGATAGAGTGTAGATCATTTTTTGTACACCGATATCGTTTTTGAGAAGGCTCAAGAATAACATTTTTACGTGGTTCATAAGTGTTGTATTTTTTGTTTTTCCTAAAGTTGCGAAAACTAAAATTAATATAAAATAGTACGGTGACACTTGACTATATAGCGAAACTTATAACTAGGCTCAGGTATGATATGCTAAGTTGTGATGAAATGCTGAATAGTATGGAATGTAGTAAAATATCCTCTTTTTCAAGTTATATGTCAAAAGGTATTGAAAACACGAAAAAGACTTGATATACTTGCACCTGAACTCAATTAAACCTGTATTTGAATGATTGAATTCCATCATAAAACTTATTTCGTCGTAACTGTTGTGATCTTATTGATGAGCGGTTATGTGCGCTGTTATTCGCAGATTCCTTCTACAATCAGCGGTCAGGTTGTTGATACTTCCGACCAACCTATCGTGGGATGTAATGTCTTTATTAAAGGTACTATTGAGGGAGGATTTTCCGATATGGATGGAAAATTCTGTTTTACCACTACCTGTTATGGTAACGTCACTCTTATCGCAAGCTATATCGGGTTTGACCAGTACGAATATTCAGATAGTGTTTCTTGTATGGAAAATCTTAAGATCATCTTGAAGCAAAGGACCCAAAGCATAGACGAGGCTGTCATTACGGCCAGTAGTTTCATATTCGGTCGCACAGGGGACAAGATCAAAAAGTTAAACTCGCTTGATGTAGTGATGACCGGAAGTTCTAACGGAGACATTTATGCAGCCTTGAATTCTCTTCCTGGATCCCAGAAAGTCGGAGAGAACGGACGGCTTTATGTCCGTGGAGGAGACAGTGACGAAACTCAGACTTATATCAACAGGATGCACGTACTGGTTCCATATACCACAAATGCTGAGAACAGTGTCCAGAGAAGCCGCTTTTCACCTTTTCTTTTCAAGGGTATCAACTTCTCTTTAGGTGGCTATAATGTTGAATATGGTCAGGCTCTATCATCTGTACTGCCTATGGAGACCACTGATGTATCTATCAAAGACAAATTCGGAGTAAGTTTATCTCCTTTCAGTTTCAATGCCGGGGGGACTAAGTCTTCTGGTGTAAGAGCAATATCATTCAATGCCGACTATATGAATATGTTCTTTTATAATAAGTTATTCCCTGATAAATATAATTGGGAAAAACCTTATCAGAAAGCTTCGGTACAGGGGCAGTACAAGGCTGATGTCGGTGGAAGAAGCATCTTCAAGACGTATGCTGGCTACGATCTGACTAAATTTACCCAGAACGTTTCCGGTATGTCACCGAGACTATTGGATATGAGTGAGAATAACTTCTATGTCAATTCAACGATTACGACTAATTATGCCGACAAATCCACATTCTTCATCGGAACAGCATACTCATTTGTAAACACCAAAATGACCGGAGCACTTTCTTCAGGAGACAGATACGCCAACAAACGCCACGAACTGCACATCAAGACATCCTTCGACAAGACTTTCGGAAGAATATTTCGTATGTCAGTTGGAACGGAAAGTTTCCTACGCAAGAGTCTCAAAGAGTATAGTATTACAAAAGACATAGATTCAAATGGTTATGATCTAAGTTATTATCTTCTGGCAGCCTACCAGAATTGCAGTTTGATGCCGATCAATCACGTATTCTTCAATTTTTCACACAGACTTGAATATCTTTCCTCAAATAAAGATTACACCTATATGCCGAGACTTTCGGTCAGCTACTTGCCTATTTCCTGCCTACAGATGTCTTTGATATATGGTTTATTTAGCCAAACTCCCAAGGATGATGTGATGGCATATGACAGATTCTCCTTGTCGCAAGGTCTTTCCAGGCATATGATTGCCAGTCTTTCTTTCAAACATCCGAAAATATACTTACGTATGGAGCCATACTATAAGAAATATTCGAAGCTTCCTTTGTTGAGAGATGGTGATTACGTCTCAGAAGGACACGGGTGGAGCAAGGGTCTTGATGTCTATGTGGAAAGCACTTTGATACCGCATTTCAGAACAACAGTATCCTATTCATTGAATGACAACCGCAGACTATATATGGATTATCCCGAACTATCTGTACCTCAATATAGTACTAAACATAATTTCTCGGTTTCAGAAAAATATTTCATTGCACCTGTCAACACTTACATAGGGGTCTCATATTCATATGCAAGCGGAAGACCATACCATAATCCGAATCTAAGCGGTTATATGAACTCCGAAACCAAACCTTACGGAAGCCTTGATGTGAATGCATCGATACTTCTTGGACCACGTATAATCGTCTATACCTCCATATCTAATGTTTTAGGCAGAAGGAATGTTTATAACTATGTTTATTCCGGTACTCCGGACTCAAATGGACACTATTCCGGAGTGCCGGTCGTAGCCTCACGGGACCGTTTCGTTTATCTTGGAATATTTTTATCAATCAGTAATTCACATGCTTATGAAGTCTCTAATTTTTAATCTTACAATACTCCTGTTTATTATTTTACCCTCCCTTGCTTCTGTTGAAGACACGAATTATAACTTGACAGTTGATATAGTGAACATTGCAATGATAAAGGGAGAACTTTGCTTTGCCGTGTATAACGATGAAGCATCGTTTAAACAAAAGAAAAAGTCTGCAACAATGGTTATACCTGTCAAGAGATCAAGTGAACGTGTTTCTTTCCGTCTTCCTGCTGGTGAATATTCAGTTGTTGTTGTTCAAGATATTAGCGGCAATAGGAAAATGGACTATTTTCTATCTCTTCCTATAGAACCATATGGAGTATCTAACAATCATCGGGGTTACCCTTCTTTTAGACAATCCAAATTCAAGTTAGATGAGAATAAATCAATAACAATTAAAATCAATAATTAAATGAACCAGTTATTATCAGCACTTATTTTTACTATGTGTTTATGTTCCTGTGGTGCTTTAGGAAATACCACAAAAACAGCACCGGCAGGAAGTTATGAGGAACTGATGACTTCTTCTATTTCTAAATGCGAGCAGAGTTCAAGACAGGACAAGTATTTTGAATGTATATCTGAACTAAAGAGAATAGAAGCTATGTTCCCTAATGGAAACTGGCTTACGGACTATTACATTGCCCTTTATGAAATTCAGGCCACGATAGGCAACAAAAATCCTGACAATGCTGCTCTGCTTCAGGACGCAAAGAATTATATTGATAAATTGAAGCTTGAGAAAGAGGCTGACCAGTCAGAGGTCAGTACAGTTGAAGGCTACTATTACTATGCGTTGATAGCTGCAAACCCTATTCAGAATGGACGGTCATATTATGCATCTGTTCTTGATTCCTACAATAGAGCTCTTGTTATTAATTCTGACAATCCGAGAGCGCTTCTTCTTCTTCTGGCTTTCAAAATAAATATGGCAAAGTCTACGGGTCATCAGTTGGATGAAGATTTTTCATCTTTGATTGAGAAAATAGGTGTACTGCTTGATAAGGAAGACAAGAGGTCCATTATTCCTCATTGGGGAACAAATACATATGAATCACTAAAGAACATCATAAACAAGTACTGAAGAATATCCTGACTAACCGCGGAATGAAGGATTTCATTAATGTACTTTATTATTACCTAATTATTAATTATTTAAAACCATTCGCTATGTTTGATGAAATGAACATCGTCGAACTCGAGAACAGATTCGAGCCGGTAGTTGCCGCAGCTGCAACATCAGAAGCCTCAATTGAAATTGATACCGTCATCATCAATCTTTAGTTGAGTCAATCACTTCCCCTCTGGATCTTATCATCTTAGTATAAGGTTCAGAGGGGACCTTATCAAGATTACCATGATTAATGTCATCAACAGATATAACTATGAACTTGTTGTTCAGGGAGACCGACTCTTATTGTGCTTTAACCAAAAGTACTATCAAGTTGGCAGATCCGTCTTTGAGGTTCTTAAGGCATCCCGACAAGCGGAAACTATCGAGCAATTGTATTCCATTGTTGCTGATAAAGATATTTCGAACGATCAAGTCTCTGAAATCATAAATGAAAAGATACTTCCTTTGTTTGAGTCTTCTTCGGGGGCTAATGCTTCATGTAGCCGACTTCCAGGAATGGAGAATTACTGGTGGACAACTCGCCTTTTGAAGGCAGATGTGGCAACAGAAATCGCTAAAATATTCACGCCCCTTTTCAAGGGTGCTTTCCCTTTCATATTCATTGCTATAACTGTGTTGAACTGTTTTGCGTGCCTTTGGATGTTCTCCAATTATTCTTCCACCCTTTTTCCTGCTGAGGAGACTCTCCAGATTATTATTGTCTATTTGCTTTTATCATTGATTCTATTTTGCCACGAGCTTGGACACATAGCGGCTTCTTCATCAGAGAAGCTTCGCCCAAAGGAAATCGGAGCAGGGCTATATTTCATAATGCCGATGATGTATGTTGATTTGACCGAGGCTTGGAGTTTGTCGAAGATGTCCAGAGTCAAAATTAATCTTGGTGGAATAACTACCCAAATGATTTTCAACATTGTCCTTATATTTATATTTCTGATTTGTGACGGGGCATTTCTAAGAGGAATCTTTTTCAAATTGACGACAGTTAATATAATTATTATTATTGTTAATCTTATTCCTTTTTTTAAGTTTGATGGGTATTGGATTCTTTCAGATTTAACTGATATTCCTAACCTGCTTAAGGAGTCTAACGGTCAAATAGTCCGTTTCTTCGTCAAGAAAAGCCCATTTAAGGTTAGACAAAATAGTTTTTCATTTTGGCAGAGACTTGTTCTCTCCATTTATTCTATCTTTCGTCTTATATTTGTGTTTTTCATGATTTTGATGTTGTTTGCTGTTTCAGTCCAAGCTATTATCAAGTCGGTTGCGTTCTTCTCAAACATAGGAAATATTCAGTGGGATGTCAACACTGTGTTTATGGTTCTTAACAGGATTTTGGTGATTGGAATCTTGGCAGTAATTCTTTTCAAAATCTCAAAACCTTTTTTTCGACGACATCTTAATAACAAATGACAATGGATGAGTCTGGAATTCTTAAACTGGTTGGTTCTGCCGTTGATGAAGTTGTCGGTTCCATTGTGGAGAGAGAGTTTCTTTCCGGAAACTTGAAGGCTTTTTGCTCAATGTCTTCCAATTTATTGAGACTGATGCCGCAAATTCCAATTAAGGAACATAGGACAATCTACCAGAAACTATTGAAACTAAAGATTTTGGAGAATACCACACAGTTTCTCACAGCGGTGGACTGGAATCAATCCTTTATTGAAACAGAAGGCTCAATTGAACTTCTAAAACGGTCGTCTGTCATTACCTCTTTTCATTTAGGAGCATTTAGATCCTTTGAGATGCTTTTGGTGAGACACAATATCAATATCGTTTTCGTTGTTGATACATCTGTGTATGATATCGATTCTATCCGTAAAGTTCTTCTTTCAAATCTTGAGCTGTCAAAAACACTTTTTAAAGGGTCTTCTTCCCAAATGGAGGTTCTTGCTGCAGATAGTAGTGACACAGTAATCAGACTTCTTTCATTCATCAAAAAGGGATATTCAGTAGGTCTGTATGTTGATTGGAATTCGGGAATGAAAAATGAAGAACAAAATGTCAGTATTCCATTCTTAAATGAAACGATTTCTGTACGTCAAGGTCCAGCATACCTATCCTATTTCACTGGAATTCCGATACTTCCTATTACTTGCAGTATCAATGACAATTACGAAATTCGATGGAAAATTCATCAGGCAATCTTTCCTGACAAAATGAAACCAATAAATCAATATGCAGTTGAATCCCTATCTTACGTATTCGGCATCCTTGGTGATTTACTTCCATCCTATTTTGATCAATGGCAAGGATGGTTACATATCCATAAGTATTTGATTAACATAGATACAACAGAGTTCTTTCCTTTATTTGAATATTCTACGGGGATGGCTCTTGAGGTCTCACCTTATGTCGGCTTATTCGTCCTTTCCGACAATAATTTCATAATGAATAGGTTGACCGGTAAAATCGTGCGGGTAAACAGGAAAATCTATGAAAATCTCTCCACGACTGAAAACGAAGTGGTTAGTTTGGATTGTTCTGATGATGAGAAACGGCAGTTATATGAACTTGGAATTCTTGTACCTGCTGTGAAGTTGTAATCGGAAAGGACGAATGCAGAATTAAGTAGCGGTGTCGAGACTCCCGTCTTTCTCCGAAAGCCGGAAGACTCGACCATCATCTGCCCCACCGCCCCACAGGGGCCATAACCGACTCCGCTGGCATCAGTGCAGCGCGACCCTCATCCCTCGTATCCGAAAGTTAAACATAATCGGAGCTTAGTTGTGTAACAGTCGGCTGTCGCCGCCAGATTACACAACCCCGATTATGTTAACTGTCTCCGTCAGTGCGAGTTCGACCCTCCTACCTTCGAATCCGCTCCGTCGGGGCGGCTGGCGACATTGAACTCCCTTCAGGGGCCAACGGCCTCCAGGCCCGTCAGGGAGTTCAGGACTTCCGGCGTGATAGGCGTGGGTTTGTCCTCCCACTTCAACCTTTTCCATCAAATTTCGTTTGTCTCATTCATTGATGGCCGGAAGTCCGAGAGAGCCGCCAGCCTTAGCAGCACAGCTGCGGGCCTTCTCCGTGATTTCTTCAAGTCTTCGAGCAGAGCTCTCAACTTCAAGAAATCACTACGTCGGCAAGGTATCGGCAGAGCCGATGTCTCTTCTGATCATTCGCATCCGCTCACTGTATGTCAGCGGTATTGCGTAAGACGACGGCTCCTGCCGTCACCGTCCACTTTCGCAATGTCTGTTTGGGAGAGGCTCGTTCATCCACGCTTCACAGGCCTAACGGCCAAAGAAGCGCGGCTCGCCACTCCCTATGGGCAGGACAGGCACGGACTCCACTCCGCTGACGCTCCATTGCGTCCGCACCAGACCTGCCGGGAAAGAGGTAAGGCTACGCCTTGTGTTGTTTGACGCTCGCTTCATCCTCTCCGGAAGTGTCGTCCACTATGTTCCCGACACCTCCTCCGAGGGCGAGCGGAGACGCGAGACTGTGACAGCCGGTGTTCCGCTACTCTGCACACCGTCAGTCTCAGACTCGCAGAGCGGAATCGCTACGTTGGCACTCCGCTCCCTGTCGTGCCGGGCCTAGACGTTCCAGGGGCTTCAGTTCCTCCGTTGCGGCTACGGGATTTACGCCGACTGCGCCGAGACCATTCGGTCTCGTCTACGTTCACGGCTCCAATCCCTGCGCCTACACTCCGTCACCAAAGCCCCTTCCGCCGGCCCGGCTCACACGTCCGAAGTGCGTTGCCGTTGAACCTTCATCCGGCTGTCCGTGCCAGAGCCGGAAAGACCGTCATCTTCTCGCCTCGACCGCCATACCGTCCGGCTCCTGCCGCGCCTGTCGGCTTGCCTGCTCACTCTCCGGAAGACATAAAGAACGATGCTGGCGCATCGCCCTTTCCGACTTCCTGCGAGTCGAGCGGTGGATACTCGCACGCTCCAAGGTCAGTGCGTAGTGGGACGACATCACACGCCGGGAGCGATGATAATGAATATATTCACATAAAGATTTGTCCCTTGTTTTAGGCCTATAGGCAAAGCAAGGTATCGCAAGGCTATAGGTTCCACTTCTTTAGACTATGTATTCAGGCTATTTATATTGAAGCCATATGACAGTATGCTATGAGTTACCTATGTGTTTAAGACTTGTGGCGGCCGCCATCGCTGGTCAATATCCGTTACGGAGGGACAAAGGAATTCGTTACTGATTTTGCAAACTACATAAAGGATGAAGATATGCCACGATTTTACTCCAATACAAACTTTTCTGATTGCTGGGCATCGGCCGGAAACATCACCTATTATCACCGGAACGGCATCTGCTATTTCCGGAACAAGGCATATCCGGAGTTCAAAGGAACTGTCGGACAATTGGAACAGAAACAAGTCCATCGCAGGGCGATTCTTGCGTGGCGGGGATTATCCCATATGCAACAACTGAAATGGAGGAAGCTTGCCGTTGGAGTCGCCTCACATCGCCCTCCGTTCGGGGACGGTAACCATATCAGCGGATATAATCTTTTCGTGTCTGCATACCACGGATTTGCACAGCTGGGCAACGAGCACGTTCCTATTCCAAGGCCATTCACTCCATTCCCGATATTCAGTCTTGATTTTATTGGATGTTCTATGGCTTCGCTATTCGATATGGAATTGCGGTTCAGGCTGACAATGTGTGGGACGGATGAGCCGTCAAGGTATAGAGTCCTTGGAAAGATCCAGATTGAGGCTCCCGGTATTGGACGTAATCCAGGCAAGATGAGGAATTGCCTGTCAGCATCAATCCCAACCGGAACGGTGTCAGAGATAGTCTTCAACGTCCCGCGCAAAAGGTTCGACATTGATATGTTCCAACTGCATTTACGATACCTGCTGATAGACTCGAAGACCGGGTATCGGTCGCAATATCAGCCCCTGTCGGCATTGAGTGCGATTTTGTAGAATGAATCCACCTAAAACGGTGCTGTTCCTGTCTGAATTACAGCAATATAACGTATTGCGGAGTAAGCGAAACCATATCTGTTCCAGCGTTTTATATTATGTTTATCTTGGCTTCGGATTTCAAAATTAATATACAATGAAGTACATTCCATCAATCGCCTTCGAGGAGATGTCCGGCTCTGCGAAGGGAGTGACCGCGGCAAAGGTGCGTGGTCGCAAGTACATCCGCAACCGAGGGTACGGAGGCGGGTTCAAGACGGCTGCGCAGTCTTCCGTCAAAGCAATCTTCAAGCAACTCTCGCAGGGTTGGAAAGGGCTTACCAATGCGCAGAACCTTGCGTGGAACTCTTTGGCGAACACGCAGAAGGGCAAGTCTGTTCTCGGCACTTCGAGCAAGATTTCCGGGGCGAACCTCTATTCGAGGCTGAACTTCTGGATCGTCAAGGCTGGAGGCGCGGCACTAGCGACCCCGCCGGCACTTGTGGGAGTTGACGCGCCTTGTGAGGCGGACATCTCACTGACAGCAGCAAACTTTCATTTCCAGTTGCCGGACCCTCCGGCGGAGAAGGATGACCTCCGACTTGTCATTATGGCCTCGGCCCCGCAGAGCAACGGCGTGACGAGGGCTTACAGCAAGGCGGTGAGCATCGGTGCGCCGAGGGTGATCGTCGATGACCAGATCGACATTATGTCTGACTACAAGGCCGTGCACGGCGAGATCACCGCTGCGGCCCCTAAGGTGTTCCTGAAGTATTTCTTCATCAACGTCAAGACTGGAGAGAAGTCTGGCGAGATGCTCGGGGAGATTTCGCTTTAGCTGTTCGAGACAGTGTCGTTCATTGCCCCGTCACTTGGGTTCCTCGTCAGGAATGGCGGTCTCTGGTGGCGGGGCTTTGTTGTTACTCTCGCGATAAAAGAAGTAAACAAACATAAGATATTCAATATTATGAAAGCAAGCGAGAAAGCATATTCATTGGTACGGCAGTTCGAGGGACTGCGATTGACGGCCTATAAGTGCCCTGCTGGGGTGTGGACGATCGGATATGGGCATACTTCCAATGTGCTGCCTGATAAGGTCATCACGAAAGAACAATCGGAGGAGTTCTTGAGGCAGGATATTGCAACAGCTGAGAAAATCGTCAGTGCCGAGTGTCCGAACTTGCGTCAATGCCAGTTCGATGCTCTGGTGTCCTTCGTATTCAATGTCGGAGGTGGGAATTTTTGTAAATCGACCCTATTGAAGAAAGTCAAGGCGAACTCAGACGACAATTCGATAATGGACGAGTTCTTGCGTTGGGTTTATGCAAAAGGCGTTGTCCTGCCTGGCCTGCAGAAGCGCAGACTCGCGGAGATGAGGCTTTACTTTTCGGAGGGATAAGGCATGGAGACATTGACATTTATCGGGACTTATATCATCCCGTTGTTTACGGCCGCTGTTGGCTGGCTCGTAGGCTCTCGCAAGCGGAAGAACGACTTTCTGAAAGACCTGCAGGCCTCCATTGACCTGCTGTCTTCGGAGAACAAGAAACTGCTCACTGACATCACGGCGGTGAACGCCGAGATTGTTGCTGTCAGAAAGGAGAACGAGGAATTGAAAGCTTCCGTGGACAGGCTCTGCACGGAGAACTCACAATTGAAAGACGAGGTTAGACAGTTGAGGGAACAGATCAAGCAGCCGAAATGAATAAAGGCAGGTCATCATTGTAGTTGATGCCTGCCTTTTTCAGACGCTTGCGGTCATAGACCTTTTTCGACTTGTGGGTGATTGACCTCATCAGGATCTGTTTCCCATACTTTTCTATTTCTTCCGCTCTTGAAGCCCTGCGGTTGGCCAGAAGAAAGTCCTTTTCGGTGATCCGCAGTTTCTTGTTCTTCATATTTCAAACTCGTTATCGATTGCAAAGATAGTACAAATCATTAAAATTCAGTGTAATGAAATTCAAAATCGTATTATTGTCCGCATTGGCGGTGGTCTCTTGCTGTCCGAAACTCTATCCACATAGGACGGAGAACATCGAACATACGGTCACCGTCACCGAAACTATCAGAGATACCGTCATTCAGATTCAGCCTGACTCATCCATCATTCAGGCTCTGATAAAGTGCGATTCGACTGGCCGTACAAGACTGGAGGAAATCCGAACACTTAAAGAGTCCGCAAGAGTACAGCAGACATTGGCGCTGAAAGGCAATCGGCTTACGGCCAAAGCCATTGTGGACTCAATGGGGATTTACCTGACATACAAGGAACGTCATAAAGAAGAACAACACGTCCAGACCATTGATACCGTCATCGAGAAAGAAGTCAATGTCCTTAAATGGTGGCAGAAGGCGTTGATGTGGATTGGGACTATTGCGATAGTCTTATCAGCGCTGTCAATCCTTGTGCATATAATTGTTGGAAGATTGAACTGAGTTCATTTTGACTTTTCTTTCTCTCAAAATAGACAAGTTCAGTAGAGTCCAATATAAAACAATACGAACAAACTCACTATTGTTCGTAAATTTGTTCGTAAGGTGCTTAACTAATTGTAAATCAATCAATATTGTGGAGATGGGCGGAGTCGAACCGCCGTCCAAACAACGCGCCAAGAGGCTTTCTACACGTTTAGTCGTCCTTTGGTTGTCGGCCGCGGCCTGCCGGAAGACGGGCTAACCGAAGCTTATCCTTTGGGTCTTGGCCGGATTTAAAGGAGTCCTCCGGTGCGTCCTTCTTGAATGATACCCCGAACTCGGAACAGAGAAGGCGTAAAGTCCGCGGGATACTCGTCGGAACCGCATCCTAGGCGGCTCGGATTAAGCTAATGCGACTTGGTCGATTAGGCAGCGAGTGCGTAGTTGTTATCAGCAACTAAATTTTTGGAGATCCAGTTTTGCGGGCCGGCCCTCCAGGAGCCCGACGTGCTTACCGCTCAGAATCATTGCTGTCAAAACCAGAACATCCCCAAGCGATTTGTGACAAAGATACGATGAATATTCCGGATTTGTTTCAAATCATAAAGAAATTTTGATGTGGAGATTAACTCTTTGATAATATGGGGAATAAACAGTTGTCTTTGGTGGAATCAAACCGAAGGCCATTGGCTATAGCTTTGCTAATCAGGTTGTTGTGAGTCACCGGCTGATTCTGAATTGGTGCCGCGTAATGTAGTCATAATCAAATAATATCGCTATTACCTATAGTGGAAAACGACTGAAGGATAATGGCTTATGTGCTGAGTTGTAAAAGATTATCCTCCACGGCTCCCGATAGCGATGACAGGCGGCACCCCAAATAGCCTTTCCCAACATTTGAATTTGGGTTCATTGTTAAAAAATGAAAGGCCAAGCTTTAAGAATATTCCTTAAGGATTGTTAACTTTGCAGACTATGGCAATGAATACGATAGAAAAGGCGATATACAACCGGACGGAACTGCTTCTGGGAGAGGATGTGATGGAGGCGCTTGCGGGGACTCGGGTGATCATCTTCGGAGTCGGCGGGGTCGGAAGCTGGTGTGCGGAGGGGCTGGTGCGTAGCGGGATCACGAAACTGACGATCGTGGACTCGGACAGGATCTGCATCACTAATGTGAACCGGCAGCTGATGGCGACGACTAAAACAGTTGGGCAGGTGAAGGTGGACGCGCTCAAAGCGCATCTTCTGGAGATCAACCCTAAGGTTGAGATCACGGCGATCCAACAGATCTACTGCGAGGAGACGGCTGGGCAGTTCAATCTTGATGAATATGATTACGTCATCGATGCTGTTGATTCTCTGAAGGATAAGGTTCATCTTATCTTGACTGCCACGGCCAGCAAAGCGAAGTTTTTCTGCTCGTTGGGGGCGGCGCTGAAGGTGGATCCACTGAAGATCAAGGTGGCGGAGTTCTGGAATGTGCGGGGATGCCCGTTGGGTGCGGCGCTGAGGAAGAAGATGAAAAGGGCTAAGACGATGCCGGCAAAGAAGTTCCTCTGCGTGTATGACGATGAGGTGTTGCCGAACAGAGGGCATTGCCAGAGTTGCGGCACGGAGAAATGCATGTGTCCCAAGGCTCAGGACGGGCCTGGGAATCCGGATCTGCTGAACCATGAATGGTGTTCCTCGAAGGCTCAGATCAACGGCACGACCGTCCACGTCACGGCCATATTCGGAATGACGCTTTCGGGACTTATCATCGAGGACATCTACCGTCGGACGTTGAAGGCGGAGGTCACCGCTGATTCCTCGGAAGGAAACTCCGTGGGGGCTGAAAGAGCGTCAGACGGTTTGGCGTGTGAGTCCGAAGAGGCAAGAGCCACTGCCGATGTCTCCGAAGGAAGCTCAGCCGGGGCTGAAAGAGCGTCAGACGGTTTGGCGTGTGAGTCCGAAGAGGCAAGAGCCACTGCCGATGTCTCCGAAGGAAACTCCGCCGGGTCGGAGGGCTCTTCTGAGATCTCAAGGGTGCAGGATCCATGGAAAACGCCGGAGGCCGGGTGAGCATATTCATAAAAATATTCAGAAAGAATGGAAAAGGTTTGGGACCCGTTGAGGAAGAAGGCGGTGGCGCTGACGCCTGAGGAGAAGGTGCGGCAGTGGTTCATCGGCGTTCTGAAGGAGCGGCTGAAGGTTCCTGAATATATGATGATGAGCGAGGTGGCGATGAAGTTCGGAGGGAAGGATTTCCGCGCCGACATCCTCGTCTATGGGAGGGACACGGCTCCGCTTATGGTCGTCGAGTGCAAGCGGGAGGATGTCCAGATGAGCCGGGAGGTGCTGGAGCAGGCGCTGCGGTACAATCTGGTGCTGAATGTGAAATATGTGGTGATCACCAACGGGTTGAAGACCTTTGGCTTCGCACGCGACGGCGAGTCATATTCACAGATGAAAACTTTCCCGGATTGGGAGACAATGCAGAAATAAATGGGTGCGACTATAACACAAGGCTATCTTGACAGGCCGATTTTCGGAATAGTCTCGGAAGCGGCCGAGGCGTTGGGCGTGAGGGCTTTCGTGATCGGAGGCTACGTGCGGGACTGCTTTCTCGGCAGGCCGAACGACGACATAGACATCGTGGTGGAGGGGAGCGGAATCCAACTCGCCGAGGCGGTGGCCGCGAGGATCGAGGAAAAGGAGAGGCGGCATTGCAACGTGTCCATATTCAAGACCTTCGGTACCGCGATGCTGAAATGGCACGGGGCGGAGATCGAGTTCGTCGGCGCGCGGAAGGAGTCCTACCGCCACGACTCCCGCAAGCCGATCGTCGAGGACGGAACGCTTGAGGAGGATCAGGAACGCAGGGACTTCACCATCAATGCGATGGCCTTCAGCCTCCAGAAGGAGGACTACGGCGCTCTCGTTGATCCGTTCGGCGGCATCAGGGATCTCGCGGCGGGGATAATCCGCACCCCTCTGGAACCCGAGCGGACCTACAGCGACGACCCTCTGAGGATGCTCCGCGCGATCCGCTTCGCCACGAAGCTCAGCACGCCGGAGCAAAAATTCACCATCGTCCCGGAATCCTTGCGCGCGATGAGGAATATGCGCGATCGGGTGACAATCCTTTCAAAGGAACGCATCGTTGAGGAACTCAACAAGATTCTTGTCACGCCACATCCCTCGGTGGGCTTCAAACTAATGGACGAGACCGGACTTCTTGAATATATCCTCCCGGATCTCCTGAAACTAAAAGGTGTGGAATCCGTTGACGGAAAGGGGCATAAGGAGATATTCTCGCACACGCTGCAGGTCGTGGACAATGTGGCGGCATCGGAGATCGATGGCATTGCCGCCGGCACTTTGAAGGACTTCACACCGGACGAGGGAGGGGACAGTTTCGTGGAGTCTGTCCGCACACAACCGAATGTCTGGCTCCGCTGGGCTGCCCTCCTGCACGACATCGGAAAACCTGCCGCTAAGCGTTTCGACCCAGCGGTAGGCTGGACATTCCACGGCCACGAGGTCGTAGGGGCGAAGATGGTTCCAAGAATATTCAAGTCCCTGAAGATGCCTTTGAACGAGAAGATGAAATATGTCCAGAAGCTCGTGAGCCTCCATCATAGGCCTATCGCCCTTGTGGACGAAGAGGTTACGGACTCGGCTGTGCGCCGTCTGCTGTTCGACGCCGGCAACGAGATCGATGACCTGATGCTCCTTTGCAACGCCGACATCACATCCAAGAACCCGGTGAAGGTCGCCCGGATCCGCCAGAATTTTGAACTGGTGAAGCGCAAGCTCGTCGAGGTCGAGGCCAAGGACGCCATCCGCAACTTCAAGAACCCGATTACCGGTGAATATGTCATGGAAGTTTACGGCCTTAGTCCTTGCCGTGAGATCGGCGTTCTCAAGGAATATGTCAAAGAGGCCATCCTGGACGGCCAGATCGGCAACAACTTCGAGGAGGCCGATGCCTTCATGCGCCTCAAGGCCGCAGGGATGGGGCTTGTGCCCGTGGATTTAAACAAAACAGCTTCTCTGAAACAGTGAAGATTATGGACAGAAGAAAATTCATCAAGGTCGGGGCCGGTGCCGTCACTGTCGGAGCGGTGTCGGGCGGGTTCTCGCTTATGCGGGCTTCCGAACGTTCCGCTGAAATCGGGCCTTACGCTGGTTCCGTTGGTTCCGGGTCGTTGGAAGGCCTTTCGGGAGAGCGGACATATTCATCGGAATCGGGAAAAGCGGGTAAGGATGATCTTCTTGTGAGGTTTCTCGGGACGGGCGCCGCGGACTGGGACGGCGTGGATGAGAGGGGAGAGTTGAGAAGGCTTTCAAGCGTCCTGCTTGACAACCGCATCCTGATAGACTTCACCCCTACCGGCACCGACATGCTACCGGAAGGGTTCGTGGCTCCGGATGCCGTGTTCTATACTCATTCGCATTCAGATCATTACAATCCCAAGTCCGCGATCGGAACCCTTAATGCCAAGGTCATCTATGTCGGCGACACCTGGCTGGAGAGGGCGAAGGCGGATTTCGCCGCCGCCTCTTCGGAACTCGGAAAGCCCTCGCCGGAGGTTGTCGGCATCCCTGTGGGCAGGAAGGTGCGGTGCGGCGACATCACCATCACCTCTCTTCCCGGCAACCATGCGACGAAGGACGACAGCGAGCAGACTCTCATCTACCTGATAGAGAAAGGCTCCGTCCGTGTCCTCTATGCGACCGACACCGGAGGGATCCCCGTGAGGGCCGCCAGGCTTGTCGGAATCGACGCCCACATCGCCGACGGTAAGCCGATAACCGGACTGATCATGGAGGCTACCATGGGCATCGATTATGATGAGGATTTCCGGATCTACACTCACTCCAGTGTCGGCACAGTCCTTCGCACGACCCACGTCCTCCTGTCCACGGGACGGCTCACCGCCCCGGAAGGCCAGCCCGTCTACCTGACCCACATGGCCAGAACCCTCCACGGCACGCAAGCCCAGCTGGACGCCACCCTCCCGTCCCCGCTCCGCGCCGCCTATGACGGCCTGGAGGTCATCTTCCGAGGACGCGCCTGATCTGCCCGTGAGGGACTTCGGTGAATCCTGCGCAAGAGAAGAGAGGACAATCTCGAGTTTTACAAATCACTTTCAGCCCCATCCCCTGTATGCCGCGCTCCAGCCGCGCATGGGCTGAAAAACTTTCACTTTTGCCGTGGACTTTTTCAGCCGGTTCTGCCCTTAGTAGCCTTCTGTGGCACAACGCCATGAAAGGCTTTCGTAAGCCTGTCCAGACGCAGACATTGAGGTTAGGTTTTTCCCTTCGTTAAGTAATGTTGAAAAAATAAGTTGCATCAATCGATAAAATAGAATTCATCGAATCACCCTGAACATCATAGAACGGCTTTGCTGCTTTGATTTTTTTTGAGCCTTGTGCAAACCACAGGCACGCAAGAATGGCTCTGGTAATGCTGGAAGGCCATTGTGTGTGGCTGACCCCCATATCCCGAGGGAGGGTCAGCCACAGTGATAGTGGATTGAATACCGTTGGTGGCGTTTTAGCGTGTCCGTGGTTTGTAAATGATTGGCATTCTTTGCGGATAATGCCCTTAAGTAATGTTGAAATAGTACTGATGCGTTAATAATTATCAAATAAAGAAAGTTCTGAAAAATCCTTATTTCAAAGTTAGCGCATCACTAATAATGTTGAAAAAATAAGTTGCATCAATCGATAAAATTGAATTCATCGAATCACCCTGAACATCAATATATTGCAAATTTAAAGTGATGCAGGTTATTTTTTACATTTCACTAAAGAATACGGAGAGACAGAAAGTGGATAAAATTGTGTATCTTTAAGACCTTAAATTCGAACTGAAATGAAATCAGCACCACGTAAGGCCGGGAAGAAGCCGGCGGTCAGGGAGAAGCGGATCTCCAACATTATTCGTCCGTCGGATTTGACCTCAAAGGAATGGCAGGTCGCTTTGCGGCGGCAGGCGGCGCAGAAGGAGAACCTTATTGTGCGGCAGCCTGCGGACGAGGGACGGTACGGGGTCTACGAGGTGAGCAACCCGCTCAGCCGCAGTGTCTACAAAGTCGTTTACAGGGGATTGGCAAGCAAATGGAACTTCTGCTCGTGTCCGGATTTCAAGACCAATCAGCTGGGAACCTGCAAACACATAGAGGCGGTGAAAATCTGGCGGACGGACCACAGGAAAGGCAGACTCGGGGATCTGCCGCCATATTCGTCGCTCTATCTGACATATTCAGAGTGCCGCACCGTCCGTATCAGGATAGGGTCGGTCAGAAGAGCCTCGATGAGGCTTCTGGCGAGTGAATATTTTTCCGCCGACGGGGTCGCGCTTCCAGGCAAGGTGGCAGAGCTGGAGGGTTTCATCATAAGGGCGAAGGAACTCGACCCGGACTTCCGCTGCTACCCTGATGTGCTTGACTACATCTCGGAGACGAAGGATTCGGATTACCGTAAGGGCTTTCTGTCCAAACTGACGGACAAGGACTTGGACGGCCTTTTGAAAACCAGTCTCTACCCTTACCAAAAGGAGGGGATCCGCTTCGCCTTCGGGAAGGGCAAGTCCATCATCGCGGACGAGATGGGACTTGGAAAGACGGTCCAGGCCATCGGCGCGGCGGAACTCCTCCGCAAGGCCGGGTTGGTGTCTTCCGTACTCATCATCTGCCCCACGTCGCTTAAGTACCAGTGGCAGAAGGAAATCGAAAAATTCACGGACTCTTCCGCCCTGGTGATAGAGGGCGATCCGGTCAAGCGCGCCCAGATGTACAAGTCTGATGTGTTCTACAAGATAGTCTCCTACCACGCAATGAACAGGGACGTGCGCCTGAAAGGGGAGATGTTCGCCGAATGTGTCATCATGGACGAGGTCCAGCGCCTGAAGAACTGGAACACCCAGATCGCGAGGTCGGCCAGACATATTCATTCGGACTATTCCATCGTGCTTTCGGGTACGCCGTTGGAGAACAAGCTTGAGGATCTGTATTCAGTGATGCAGCTGGTGGATCAGTACTGCCTCGGCCCTTACTACAAGTTCGTGGAAGAGACCACTGTCCGGGATGACACCGGCAAGGTGCTGTCCTACCGCAATTTGAATATGGTCTCGGAGAAGATCCGCTCCCGCCTCATACGCCGCCGCAAGGCGGATGTCTCGCTTCAGATGCCGGCACGCACCGACAAACTGCTTTTCGTGCCCATGACCCCTCAGCAGAGGGAGATGCACGATGAGTGGAAGGCCGCCGTCGCCAAGATTGTGTACAAGTGGAAGAGAATGCATTTCATCAGCGAGACCGACCGGCGAAGGCTGCTGCTCATGCTCAGCCAGATGAGGATGGTCTGCGACAGCACTTTCATCCTTGACCAGAAGACGCGGTACGACACCAAGGTTGAGGAGACGATGAACATCCTCCACGACCTGTTCGAGTCCGGGGATGAGAAGGTGGTGATTTTCAGCCAGTGGGAGAGGATGACCAGGCTGATCGCCGCCGAACTTGCGGGTGCGGGCGTGCGTTACTCCTCCTTGAACGGGCTGGTGCCGTCGGAGAAGCGCAAGAAGCTGTGCGATGATTTTCAGGAGGATCCGGATTGCAGGGTCTTCATCTCGACGGACGCTGGCAGCACGGGTCTGAATCTTCAGGCTGCGTCCCTCGTGATCAATCTGGATCTGCCGTGGAATCCGGCGGTCCTTGAGCAGCGCATTGCCAGAATCTACAGAATTGGCCAGAAACGCAGCATCCAGGTCATAAACATGGTCGCGCGCGACTCGTTCGAGGAGCGGATGCTCTCGACCCTCAATTTCAAATCCTCGCTCTTCGAAGGAATATTCGATGGCGGGGATGACACCGTCGTGCTGGATGACAGCCGCCTCGGCAAGGTGCTGGAAGGGGTTTATGAATATGTTGACGCGCCTTCCGAGACCGAACCTTATGACGGATCAGCCGAAACGATGGAGAAGGAGCTGACTGAGAAACCTGTTCCGGAGGTGGGTTTTGGAATAATGGATCCTGTTGAGGATTCCGATGTGGAGTCTGGCGTTGGTTCCGAAGTCATCCCTGAAAAGGAAGAGGCTGCCGTCGTGAATGGAGTTGGGAATGCTGAGGAAGCAGGAGCAGGGTGCGGAGCGGGCGAAAACGAGCCGGCGGAAGAGGGACAAAGGGTTGGGAAAGTCCGTCCTGCGTCTCCCGAAGTCCTTGTCAGCCAAGGTGTCGCGTTCCTTTCCGGTCTGGCTGAGACCTTGCGCTCGGAGGAAGGCGTCCGGAATCTGACCGAGACCCTGGTCAAGACCGACCCCGTTTCCGGAAAGTCTGAGCTCTGCATCCCCGTTCCCGACAAAGAGACCGTCGCCGGCATCCTCGCCCTCTTCGGCAAGCTCCTGAAAGGCTGACACCGACGCTTTGCCGGAAAACGGTCAACGAATATGTCGAAGTGTCTTTCTATTCATTAGCCACAGGGTTGATGCCGGTACGGCGCGGCTCGGTGGCGGGCGGGATTGTCTTCCGCGTCACTCGGAATCCCGGATTGACACTGGTGGGGTTGGAGTCCGGAGAAAAATGAGTATATTCGCACGCATTTTTCAGGGAATGGGAGATACTAATCTTAGGACGGCTTTTCTTCAGCTGCATCTGAGCGTGCTGCTGGCTGGGTTCACGGGGCTGTTCGGCAAGTTGATCACGCTCAATGAGGCCACGTTGACATGGTACCGGCTGTTCTTCACGACAGCCGTGCTTGTTCTGTTCATCGGATTCCCTAAGGTCAGTTGGAAGAAGTTCCTTCAGATCGCCGGGAACGGGACTTTGCTCGGGCTGCACTGGATCCTGTTCTACGCCTCCATCAAGGCGAGCAACGTGTCGATCGGTGTGGTCAGTTTCGCCAGTCTGGGATTCTTCACTTCGATTTTCGAGCCGCTGGTCTTCCATAGGAGGATCTCGGTGGTCGAGATGCTTCTGGCGCTCATCACCGTGGCGGGACTGGTTTGCATCTTCTCATTTGACTCCCGCTACCGGACCGGAATCATACTTGGAGTCATTTCCGCCGCCGTTTGTTCCTTATACTCAATAACCAACAAGATTGCCAGCGAGGGCGTGAGATCCCGGACGGTGCTGCTTTATCAGATGGCGGGCGGACTGCTCGGCGTGACCGTGATCATCCCTGTCTACCTTCTGATCTATCCTCCGACGCAGCCGGTGATGGTCTTCCCAACAGGTGCGAACCTGTGGTGGATGCTGTGTCTGGTACTGTTCTGCACGGTCGGTCTTTACCTCCTGCAGATCATTGTGTTGAGGAAGCTGTCCGCGTTCACCGTCAACCTTACCTACAATCTTGAGCCATGCTACACCGTCATTATCGCCTTCCTCGCCTTCGGAGAGGCCCGCGAGTTGAGCGCCTCCTTCTACATGGGCATTTCCCTGGTGATTCTCAGCGTGTTGCTTCAGACGGTCAAGGCGTTGCGGAAGACCGCTTCGTAGAGGGTGCCTTTAAGTCAGCCAACTCCTCCTACTAATCCCAGACGGTCAGGGCGTTACGGAAGACCGCTTCGTAGGCCGATGGCTTTAAGTCAGCCAACTCCTCCTCCTAATCCCAGACGGTCAGGGCGTTGCGGAAGACCGCTTCGTAGAGGGTGCCTTTAAGTCAGCCAACTCCTCCTACTACTCCCAGACGGTAAGGGCGTTACGGAAGACCGCTTCGTAGGCCGGTGGCTGGCGGATGGAGTCGCTCTACAGGCTCAGTGGCCGATGCTCAATGACCGATGCTTAGTGACCGATGCTTAGTGACTGATGCTCAGTTGCTGAGGCGGTGCCGTCGCTATTGCCGCCGCTCGGGAATGATTACGTGGTGGTTCCCGATGGGGGAGCGGAGAAAGTAGTCCGCGAGTCCGGGTGCGTCCACCAGTATCTGCGTCCTGCAAAGGCAATCATTGTACTGGTTTTCAAGAATTTCCACATCTTCAAGGAACATTTCCGAGCAATCCGGAGAGAGTTTGAATATCCTTGCGGCTCCGGCGGGCAGCACTCCATGAACCGCCACACCGATTCCCGACTCGAAGTGGGTGTCGTAGGAATATTCCTCCACCATGTTCAGTGGAACGGTGCAGTGGGCGAACAGCATCTTGTCGCCGTCGATGCGTGAAAGGTTCGCCTGGAAGCCGGAGATTCCGAATTTCCGGTGGGCGATGCACATTGACAGGAGCGTGGGTATGTCTCCCTCGCACGTGGCCACGACCCCCTGGCTGTTCAGGATTGCCAGAGCCATGCAGCCGGTGTTGCCGAGGGCTGTCAGCAGGTCGAAGCAGCGGAGTGACACCCCGGCCAGCCCGTATCTCTCCACCAGCGTCTTCATGGCGCAGTAGATGTCCATTGAGCCACTGAAGTCTTTTTCTGAGAAGCTCTTCCCGAACTTCGGCTTGTTAGGCGGGTTGAGTTTCAGCCCTTCCAGCCATTTGCGGTCAGGCTCTTCGGCCAGCCCCACCAGTTCGTTGATGTCGATGTCAACGATCTCGACACCGAGTCTCTCCTTGGCCACGGCGTAGTCTACGTCGCTGGAAATCAGCCAGTCGGAAGGCTTCCCGACAACGCCAACCTTGTAACCTTCCAGAATGCGGCCCATGCCATATTCCTTCACATGGCTTTTTCCGCCCTTCGTGAAGCCGTCTCGGAGCCTGAGGGCGATCTCCTCCGCGCTTCCGTGAAGGATCTCTCCCGGCCATCCGGTCCGGTTCAGGAACGATATAATCTCCATCGACGCGGCGAGGGAGTTGCTCTTCCCGCTGGTAAGCAGCCTGACCGGCATGCCGTCAGGAATATTCAGAGACCCTTCCTTGCAGAAGATGCTTTTGAATATTCCCTCCGTCCCTCCGGTCCTGACGTAGATGATGTTGTTCCGTGTTCTGGAATATTCGGAAAAGTCGGTGCTGCCGAACTCAAACGCCTCGCCAAGCGCCTCCTCTATGTCATGAATGAATCTTTCGTTCGCCGGCTCCGCCACCGGCTCGCTGTGCAGCCCCGAAGTTAATGAGTAAAGTGTGTACATATTCGCTTATTTGGTAATCCTTGATGCTTATAAAAGTCGTTGTGTCATTTGATTCTCCCCGCCAATTCCAGTGACGGCAAATCTCTCTCTATCATGGCCGGATTGTTATGGTATATCATGGCCGGATTATTATGGTCGGGCAACTTTGGCGAACAGCTCTTAAGCGCTGAAGCCGGTTCCGCCGAATGCGTTCTGCCTCTTTCTGAAGGTTTTGCCGTAGGAAGAGGCCGTTCAACCTGCGCGGAATCCCGCTGACCTTGGGTGGCTAACCATTTTTTTAGGTTTTGCCGAAGGACGTGGCCGTTCAACCCGTGCGGAATCCCGCTGACCTTGGGTGGCTAACCTTTTTTAGGTTTTGCCGAAGGAAGAGGCCGTTCAGTCTGCGCGGAATCCCGCTGACCTTGGGTGGCTAACCATTTCTGAAGGTCTTGCCGAATGGGGTGAGCGAGAGGAGAGCCATCTTGAAGTGCTGGAGACCGAAAGGGATGCCGATGATGGTGATGCAGCAGATAAGACCGAAGACGAGGTGCGTCGCGGCGATCTCCCACCACCCCAGCAGGATCCAAAGCACATTCATGAATATGCTGAGGCAGCCTCCGGCGTTGTTTCCGTCCACAACCTCGGTTCCGAATGGCCATAGCGAGAACACTCCGAACTTCCACAACTGGTAGCCGAACGGAATCCCGATGATGGTCACGCAGTACAGAAGTCCGGCGATGAAGTAGCCCAGACTGACCAGCAGCCCGCCCAAGATGAGCCAAAGAATATTTCCGATGATTCTCATTGATGCGAAGATAGTGTTTTTCTTAATGCTTTCGTCCGCAATTTACAACAAAAGCCCCGGAATCCGAAACTTTCGTGCGCGGAAATCCGATCTTCGCTTCCGCGGCAGCCTTGGCAGACCCTTCCGTGAGCGAACCGGGCCTTTCCGCTCACGAGACAGCCTCGACAGACCCTCCCGTGAGCAAACCAGGCCTTTCCGCTCACGAGACAGCCTTGGCAGACCCTCCCGTGCGCAGAACAGGCCTTCCTGCTCACGAGACAGCCTCGACAGACCCTCCCGTGCGCAGAACAGGTCTTCCTGCTCACGAGACAGCCTCGACAGACCCTCCCGTGAGCAAACCAGGCCTTTCCGCTC
>SAMEA104315421__coassemble_629_pt1 | contig 43923 bp, 34 predicted proteins | sample SAMEA104315421__metabat2_low_PE_038 | metagenome-assembled genome bin SAMEA104315421 (sample SAMEA104315421) | gut metagenome | biome: Monkey gut; feature: monkey-associated habitat; material: faeces | place: China | collected 2013 | reverse complement strand
ATCAATGTGGCTTTGATGTCAACTTTGCATAATGATATACTTGTCATAAAAGAACAGCTCTATCTGCCATCTCTGGTGATAAAGTTCAGCGACCATTACCGGGTTGATATCCAACGCATTGGTGAAGAAAATGAACATCCGTCCGTTCTCTTTGTCCCAGTATATGATGCGACGGATTTTGTCTGGGTAGTTCTGCCTTGTGAGTTCACCGTTCATATATCCGACAGCATCGGACAGAATGCCTGAATCCTTGGGAAAGCGCCGGCTCCACTTGAGAGGCTTGAAGTCATTGTTCTTCTTGCCTCGCACTACGAAGTATGCTCCGACATTCTCGATATTGTACAGACGTTTGAAGTCGTTGTACCCTCGGTCGAAGATGTAGAACGAGTTCTCTCCATAGGGGATGGCATCCATAGCCTTTACATCGTTGACATTCGCTTCTGTGATATGGAAGAACGTAGGGATAGAAGTCTCAATATCATACAATGTGTGGACTTTGATTCCTCCTTTCTGCTGGTTCTTCCTGTACATCGCCCAGCTGAAGGTTTCCAGACAAAGCTCGATAGTCGTTGAGTCAAAGGCATATACGTTGCCTCCTAGTTTAAATATTTCATCGGCTCTGCATCTTCTGGCCTCGTCAACGACCTTGTAGGCGAACTCCTCGAAGATGCGGTAGTCACGCTTCGAATTGGCCTCGGCCAATGTGCTTTTGGAGACGTGGCGGCCGAATCCGAGGTGGAAGGCCTTACCGGCATGCGCCTGTGTGGCGAGTACGACATCCCTCAGACTCTCGCGGTTCGACAACTGGCCGAACATCAAAACGGCCAGCTGGTTGTAGCAGGTAAGATGCTTGACATACTTGTCTCCGTCGTACTTTCTTGCCAGATAGTTGAATCCGTTTCGGTCGAGGAAATCTAAAAGCTGAGAGAACACGTATTTTCCTTTATGCATATGCCATACAATTGAGTATGGTAAAGATAAATTCAAATCGGTTGACTCGAAACACCCTCGTAATTACCTAACTTCCAATATTTTCAAAGAACTTTTATGATTTTTTACCGGACAGCAATGTATGAGTGATTGTTTTGTCCTATACTCTTATGCAGCAGATCAATGGTAATTTCCAAACTTCCGGAAACAGCGAAGGAGAGATATTCTGATGGTACCACGACTAAACGAAAATTGACAGACTGCGCATTTTGCGTATTCTGTCAGTTTTGTCATTATTGCGTATTTAGCCGTTTTCCATTATCGTTTCGACCGGTATTTCTGTTTCGGGTGATTGGGTGTGTCAGGATATAGCCGTTCAATAATTCCTAACTTGACCATTTGAGGCAGTATGGTCTCTTTTATGTATTTTGAGGTTTTACCTGTAAATACAACAATATCCTCAGGTGTATGCCACGTGTCACAAAACGATTGAATTTTTGCCCATAATTCCTCTTTTGATACTCTTTTCTTTGCGCCATAAATATCCACCAAGGAAGGATGATTATTTCCCAAACTCCCCCGATTAGCATCTGAACTCCCCTTGTTAACTCCCCCAACTTCTTTAGTGGGGTAGTTCACATTCTTTATGATAGTATAAAAGACATTGGCCTCTGACATAAATTCCGGACACAATTCTGCATTATAACCGTCAAGTTGGGCGGAAAGGTCACAAATCTTCCGTAGGCCGGAGCCTCGTTTTTCCATATATCCCAAGTGAGTGAAAACATCCGCCAGTATAGGGTTCCTTCGTACTGAAGGTACTTTAGAAATATCTCTGTTTTGGATCAGCGTGCCATCAAACATACCTCCTGGGCTATTGAACTCTATCCTGTCATCGAATATGTCAATATGAACTTCACCTCCAATAATGGTGTAGTCACGGTGAATCAGATGATTGACAATGGCTTCCAACACGGCTCTTTCGGCATAGTCCGGGAGATTCTTACGTCCATCATGAAGTTTCACCCACCCACTGTTGGTGTTCGAGTTCACGAAATCCACACCGGCACGTAGCAGAAGCAACAGATTCCCTTGATACTCGTGGTCATTGATTGCATCCGTCTTGGTAAGCCCGGCCCAGCGCGTTCCGACAAGTTTTGAGTTGTATGCATTGCAATTGTCTGAGAATAGCACTCCGGCCTGTGTCAAGAATCCGTCTGATGTGACAAGCCCCATAGACTCTAGCATTTTCTCGTCAAATGGTTGTCCAACTCTGCCGGAAAATGTATTTGTTAAAATCGTAAAAGAGTTATCAGAGCGTTTTGCCGAGGTTTTCTGTGCGTCAAACGTTGAGTTCGTTCCTTTAAGCACTAAAGTAAGCAGCTGATGTTGGGCGGCTTGAACACTTTCGTTTCCTATTCGAATGAAAGCGGAACGGTTCCCATCCAAATAGTAGTAATATGGTGTTTGCCGGCCTTCTGACACTTTAACCTCAAGAACCACCTTGTTTTCGAATTTATGGGGTGTAAGTTCAAAATCCGGGATTGGATCAAGGTGAGCTTTAATCTCTTGACTTATGAACTCGGCATCGGCCTGAGCGCATTCCAAACCTATGATATCTCCCGAATCATCTATACCGAAAAAGAGACTGCCGCCCTTAGTGTTAGCAAAGGCAGAGATGCTTTTCAGCCAACTCTTTGTTTTCTTCTTTTCTACAGATTCTTTAAAATCGTAGGTTGAGCATTCTACGTTCAATATTTTGTCAAGTGTCATACCCATAAGTGTCATTGTCTTATGCAAAGGTACGTTTTTATTCTATTTCTTCCGATACTTCCCGTGCGAGACATTCTCCAGTTGGCCGGTGTCACACCAGCGGCGGATGATGCGGTCGGCGGTGCGGGGATTGATGCCGAGGAAGGTGGCGAGTTCGGTGTATGCCTGGCGGTCGAAATCTGGTGGGAGGGATTCGAGGAACTGGCGTTGCTGGAGGGTGGTTCTTGCGGTCGTTGTGGATGATGTTGTCTGGGCGGTGTCCGCTTTCGGGAGGGAGAGGAAGATGTGGGCGTTGTGACGGAGGACTACGGAGACTATCGTCATTGCGCTCTGATAGTCGGTGTCGAGGCAGGTCAGTTTGTCCTCGATGATGCCGTCTTCCATTATGCGGAGGGCGGACAGGATCATCGCGAGACGGAACGTTATCAGGCCGAGGCGGCGGACGGAAGCGACGAACTCGTCTCCGCAGCGGTCACTGTATTCTGATTGCCAGGCGGAGAATCTTTCATTGAAGTCAGCGGCCTGGACCGGTGTGAGGGCGAAACGGATGTCTTGGGTCTTTTCGAGGATGGTGTGAAAGTCGTGGAACTCCCGGCCGAGTGCCTGAAAATGTTCGTCAAGGGTGGTGTCGGTGTGGGTGCTGAACACATCGTTCCAGACGAGGCGGAGATCCAGAAAGTAGAAGATGAAGCGGCTGAAGAGGCCGTTCTCGGCGTCGGTGATGAGGTTAAGGATCTGTCTCGGTGTGCCGGTGAGGAGTGTCGAGAGTCGCGGGCTCTTGATATTCACATATTCGCGGTCCTTGCGGCGGATGTAGGAGATGGTCTCGTGGTGGAAGGCCTTTCGGAAGCCGTCGGAGTAGTTGCCGTAGTCGGAGCCGAATGTGTTGGCGAGTGTGTCGCCCTCTGTCTCGAACATCAGGCCTACGCCGCCGTTGTCATTGAGAACCTGATATACAGCGGTGGCGGAGGAGTTGGCAGGGATGAAGAGCATATGCATCGGAGGTTCTTCGGGCTTCTCCATATCGACCTTCTTCTTGCCGGCGGCATTGTATTCCGCAAGCTTGTGTTTGTATTCGATGATTTCGGCCTCGTTGATTTCGCGGAGACGGTCGTGGATGGGTTCGACGATATATCGGCAGAGTGCGAGACGGCCTTTGCCGGAGGATGCCTTGGCGGTGACGAAAAGGAATATGTTCGGATAGACTGTGCGGTCGGCATAGACTCCGAAGATGTGAGGGAGGCAGGCGGAGATGACGGCCATCGTGCCGAGGATGAGGATGTCCGCGTCTTCCGGGGAGTTTGAATTGGCTGCAACCTTTTCGATGAAAACAGGAAGTTTTCCTCGCAGCTGTGGCGAGAATGTCGGGAGTGGGAGGTCTTCGTCAATATTGACAACATTGTCAGAATGCGCAGTATTGACAGTTTGCGCAGGTTGATGGTTGTTGGTTTCCGTGGATGACTTCCGCGGATATGCGCATTGTGCGTATTCTGTCATTTTTGTCGTTTTTGTCGTTTTCGCGCATTTGGTGGTGGCGAGGCTGATGCCGTGCTCCTTGGCAAGTTGGAAGAACGTGCGGATGGTAATGCCTGTGCCGTGGGCGTTGAGACAGCGGTCATATTGCCTGTCGCATTCCTCCGGAGTGTAGCCGCTGTTGAAACGGCTGATGCGGTGGTAGATGGAGCGTCCGCCCTCTCCGAGGGAGTCCGCAAGGGCGAATCCGAGGTCTCGCCAGTTGGAGTAGCCGGAGGTGATGTCTGTGCGTGAGGCTTCTATGCGTTGCGTTATGAGTTCAATGTCGTCTTCGGGGCGTTTGGATGCGGGTTCCGTTACTTGTCTGATGTCTGACGGAAGCCAGTCTGTGGGTATGAATGTTTCTTTCTGCATTGTCTTATCTGTAATTGGGGTTTATGTATGCGCTTGGGTCGTGCGGGAGGAAGCAGGCTCTGGCGAGGTCTTTCCCGGACTTGTCGGGTTCTATGCCGTAGGTTCTGGTGATGTAACCGGCGACGGCGCGGAAGTAGTCGGGGTGCGATGTCTGTCCTCTATTGATTTCGATTATCCATTTGAGTCCGTCTCCTGAGGGGCTCCTGAACAGCAGCACGGTCTCGAAGTAGCGGTCTGTCAGAAGTCTTGCGAAGAGTTCTTCAACGTCTGGGACGTGGTCGAAGTCAAGGCAGAGGAGGCCTGATTCCGCGAGGCAATGTGCATTGCTCCTTAGTGAGAACTCTCCGCTGAATGTGGCGTAGTCGAAGTTCGCAGACTTGAATATCCTCGATCTCGATTTGTCCTTTATGCCTCGAAGCTCCCGCGTCCGGTCTCTCGCGTAGTGGCCGGTGATATAGTTCCAGACATCAAGGATGGTTATGCTCTTGTAGGGGCGCGTGTTGGTGATCGGGGCCTTAAAGAATGAGAATCTCGGGCCTTTGACGGTCGGGATAGGAGGGATGTTCTTGTATTGGTGGTTATCTCCGTCAAGGTGGAGGTTCATCTCTCTGTTCAATGTCGCGAGAAGTTCCTGTCCTGTCTGGTGGTAGTACATAGAGGCGAAGTCGAGGGCGTCGCCGTCGGGAATTGTTCCGCTCAGGTCGTGATGGTGGGCATATTCATCGGAGAGTCGTTGTTCCGGATTGAGCCTGTCAATGTGGACTTGCAGAGTCCTATTTCCTCCGGCGTAGGGGTTGCGGACGGTGCCGCAATCCCTGCCCGAGACGTGCATCACGGTTTCGCCGGGATAGAGCTTTCGGAGGATATGGCAGTATATGTCGGCTCCCCATAATGTGTGTTTCAGCACGGTCTGCCTATTGATCGTCCTTTCCATAGCGTTCGCGGATGTTGAACATCACATAGTTGTCTTTCAGTATCCGTTCTATGTCGTGACGGAAATAGTAGATCTTCCTGCCGATGCGTGTGTAGGGTATTGTTCCGTTCGATCGGAGGGTCTGGAGGGTGCGGGGGCTGATATGGAGTTTCATCATCACATCCTGTCCGTCGAGAAGGGTGTCGAGAATGTCATCCCCGTTTCTTTCCCGTTGGCATTGGAGGGCTTCCTCCTCGGTCATCTTTCCCTGCTTCAGGAGCTCTTTCTGGATGAACGGGCATTGGCGCAGGATCTTCGAGCACGGCTCGTTGGGGTCGGCGGCCATCTGAAGGATGATGTCGCCGATGGGCTGGGGTTCGTGGCGTTTCATAGCTCTTCCCTTTGGGCGAAGAGTCGCATCGCCTTGTCCACGTCAATCACTATCTTCCTGCCGTTCTGGATGATGGCGTCCTTGAGGAAGGTGTTCTTGTATCTCTGGGCCGTCGCGTGGGAGCAGCCGAATATGTCCCGTATGCCTTGGAGTCCGTAGACGTAGCGTGCCGTCTTCTGTTCGGGCTGTCTGGGCTTGTCTGTATTCAGTCCTGCTATGAGGGCTTTGAGGTCGGCGACAGTCAATGCCGCTATGGGTGTCGTGTCATCGTAAAACATCGCTTTACATTTTATTGGTTTTTACTGATGACTCAACCGGTTGGGCCGTTATTGTTTTTGATATATCCGAGGCAAAGGAAAGAATATTCCCGATGCCGTCAAATAGGTGATATTCGAGGTTTTACAGTATTGTGGTTTCCTTATGGGAGTATGGTTATATTCAGTATCATTCGGTATAGAAAGAGCAAAACCACTTGACACTTTTCATCGATAATCTGAGAAAGTGTCAAATGGTCGATATGGTTTGGTATGTTTTGGTTTGCTTTGTTTCGGGAACCCGTCAGTTCTGTCCAATGAGGTGCAAAAGGAGTTCCCAGAGGAGTGCCGTGTCCCGGGTGCGTATTCTTGTGCGGTCGGAGGTGAGGATGAGGAGGCCGTCGGCCATCCAGTTGTAGATGGTCTGGCGGCTGACTTTGAGGTAGCGGGCAAATTCGGCCTTCTTCATCTCTGGATGGAGGTCGGCGGTGTCGCGGAGGCGGGATATGTATTCTGATGTGATGCCGACCTTGCGGATGGTTATGTCAACAAGGTCGTAAAGAGTTATGTGGTTGTAGCCCTTTTCGGAGAACGACTGGAGGAACGGCAGGAGTCTGTCTGTGTCGAGTCGGAGTCCGAGGACGGCTTTCAGCATACGGATGGTTTCGGGGTGGGCTGGCATAGGTGTGGCTATTTCCTGAGGTTCTCGTCAAAGAGGCTCATCGCGGCCGCCTTGGTCTTCTCCGCGATGTCGATGTAGGGGCGCATCGCCTTGTAGTCGGAGTGGCCGGTCCATTTCATCACGACCTGCGGAGGGATGCCGCTGGCGAGGGCGAAGCAGATGAAAGTCCTGCGTCCGGCGTGGGTGCCGATGAGCGCCCATTTCGGGTAAGTCTCCTCGACTTTCTGTCCGGCTCGGAAGAATACTTTCGTGATGGGGGTGTTGAAGCCGCAGAGCTCGCAGAGGTCCTTGAGGTAGTAGTTCATCTTCTGGTTGGTTATCACCGGCAGGGCAAGGCCGTGGGGATATTTCCCGTCGTCGTACTTGTCGAGGATGGCCTTTGCGAAGCTGTTGAGGTCTATCGGAAGGCGATCGTTGGTCTTCTGCGTGGTGATGTAGAGGCAGTCGCCCACTATGTCGCTGCGTTTGACCTTGGCCATATCTGAATATCTGAGCGATGTGAACGCGCAGAAGCAGAAGAGGTCGCGGGTCTTGGCCAGCGCACCGGCTTCCTGCACCGTTTTCTCATATTCATTGCCGTTCATATCCTTTAGCGTCACTTTCGTGCCGTTCGCAGGGATTTCATAGTTGTAGAGTCGGAGGAGCTCTTCCTTTGTGAGGAATATGACGGGCTTTTCAAGGATCTTGAACTTCGGGCGGTATCTGTTTATCTGTTCCTGCTTGCAGTAGCCCTTGCGGATGGTCCAGTTCAAGAACCATTTGAGGTTGTTGAACTGCTTCTGAACGGTCTTTTCCTCAAGGTTTTGTCTGACGCGAAGGAAACGGACGAATTTGTTTATGCCCTCCTCGTCGAAGTCCTCGTAGCGGATGTGGCGGTTGAAGGCTTCGAGGTGGTGGCGGAAGGTCTTCCAGCACTGCATCGTGGCGTAGGCCCATTGGTTGGAGACGCTCTCTTCCTTTATGAACTGGTCGAAGTCGTCAAAGAGGGTCTTGACTTTCACATAGCTCTGGGGCTTGACCTCTTCAATCTGCCCCAATGCGAGTTTCATTTCACGCTTGAACTCCTCTGCGGTCGGCATCTTTTCCACCTCGTTTATGTAGTTGGTGAAGTGTGACAGAAGATTGAATATGTCCTTGTTGATTTTGGCGGCAGTCTCACCTTTCGAGTTCACATATTTCGCCTTGCTGACTCTGGATCCGTTCCAGACTTCAGGCAACACACTATGTCCGATAGTCGGGAAGAACCTTTTCTTGAATATGATGACCGACATCTTTATCGGGCATTCTCCGACCTTGTTCGGATGGGTGTCGAGATAGAAGTTTACAGCTGCCATATCAGAGTTTATTTTGTTATCGGTTCCAATGTTCACGAACAAATTTACGAACAATACTTGATATATCAAAATAAACTTCGTTAAACACAATAATTATTTATGTTCTGATTTACAAATAATTATAAATTGTTCGATACTTAGTTAAATTGTAACCATATTCCGCCCATCTCCACTACCGTCATTGATTTTCAAAGACTTAGGAACATAAAAAAATAAGTTGCTTCAGATTAAGAGAAGATTTTCGAGGATAGATCTTTTTTTTGAAGAAGGAGTGTGCCGGTGGCACATGACTGATGAGAAAAGAGATCTAGACCGAAAAGATTCCTTAAGATGATGCAGGTTATTTTTTGAATGTTACTTAATAAATGAGTGCACGAATCTGTGCATGAAAACACCTCTTTTAGGGGTGTTTTTCTTTTGTGCCCCCACAAAAAAAGGAATCCGGAAGCAACGCCGGATTCCCTGTACATTGAACCGTGGTGCAACTCCACGGCCGCAACAATGTGACTGAAAGATAGCAATTTTTCAGACAAGCAACTTCTTCAACCCCGCAAGGATTTTCCGAATTGCATTGAGAATCGGCACTCGCTTGATATATGCAAGCACCACGACCGCAAGCAAGGCAAGATAAAAGACATATTTCACCCGGTTCGGCTTCGGGGCTTCAATAACCTTTTCCACCACTGATTCATCAGTCTTGACCGCAACCGATGTGCCTTTTTTGGATTCCTCTGACTCTTCCGCCTTTCGGCTTTCTCCTTTCTGCACAGTCTCCGATTCAATCACCGTCTGCCTGATGGACTTGACCGCCCCGGCATTGGCGACGTTCCCGATGTCAAGCAAATTGATGTCCGTGGCCGGGATAACCGGGCATGATTGCCCAAGCTGTCACCACCCGATGCCGGCGGGAAAAACTCGATTTCCGTGATGGTCACTTTCCCTGATTCGGTCTTGCTTGTGTCCGTGAATGTCTCTGTCTCGTCCGTCTTGGATGTCTCCACATGGATGCTGTCACGGACGGATTCAGTCATGCACTTGCTCAAACGGCAGGATGTACCGCACCCCGTCACCATAAGACAAAGCGACATCATCAATATAAGCCTTTTCATTTCAAAGATTGTTGATGTATTGAACAATTCCATCCGCAAGGACTTCCGCGCATTCACGCACAGATTTTTCCGTAAGAAGATATGCGCAATCATCACGGTTGTCCATGAAGAAATGTTCGACCAGGACGGCCGGGCATACCGTTTGCCGCTTATCAGGACAAGCGTGTCCACATTATGCCTTATTGATAGAATGCTCGTTGGAAAAATTTTTCCCGTTTCAACAAATTAGGAATATACAGATGGAGTGTCCTCAATGCTGTCTCTGCGAAGTGTTTCACATCAGAATAATACGATTCCTTGCTAACATCAGCTGACCTGAATTTATCTTTGATGATCAATTAGGGAAATGGTTGTACATTGGTGCCGGTTTCCGTATGGAATCATTATCGGTATATGAATGATATTCATCTTTAATAGACAAAAAAACGGGAGCCGACAATTTGTTTAACCAACTAAAACTACTATCTTTATGGCTGTTAATAGCAATATGATAAACGGCCGGGACACTTACCAGATAGCCTACGCCAGGGAGCTCGGGCGAGAGGAAGGGATCAAGCAGGGACTGGAGCAAGGACTGGAGCAGGAACTGGAGCAGGGACTGGAGCAGGGACTGGAGCAAGGACTGGAGCAAGGACTGGAGCAAGGACTGGAGCAAGGCAAGGTTGCCGAACGGGAGGCAATAGCATTACGTATGATAGGGGCAAACACCCCTATAGAGTTCATTGTCAAGTGCATTGGGCTTGACAATGTTTCGGTGAATGCGCTTGCACAAAGGAGAAAGTAATATGACAAGCAAGGATTACAGGGATTTCGCGGTGGAGCAGATGGGGCTGCTTGAGGGGATTTGCACGAAGCCGATGATGGGAGAGTTTCTGCTGTACTGGCAGGGGAAATATTTCGGAGGAATCTACGACAATCGGGTCCTGGTCAAGAAGACCAAGACCAATGAGAGGTTCGGGATGCCGGAGGCGATTCCTTACGAGGGGGCAAAGGCGATGTATCAGGTCAACATCGACAACCGGGAGGAAGTGGCGGAGGTCATCAAGGCGACCTGCGAGGGGTTGAAATAGACCGCAGCGCCAGAAAACTCTCTACAAAAAGTCTGACGATTTTATTATTAACGAATATTCAGGAATATGTTGGAGACAGGAACAAAGGCACCGGAGTTCATAGGTGCGGACGAGAATGGCAACGAGGTAAGCCTCAATGATTTCAAGGGGAAGAAACTTGTGCTTTACTTTTACCCGAAGGACAGCACTCCGGGATGCACGGCGGAGGCTTGCGACCTGCGGGACAACTATCATCGCTATCTTGCGCTTGGGTATCAGGTGCTTGGTGTCAGCAAGGACTCACAGGCCTCGCACCGGAAATTCATAGAGAAATATTCTCTGCCTTTTCATCTGGTGAGCGATCCGGAGTGCGCCATTCTGAAGGCTTACGAGGCTTGGGGACTCAAGAAGCTCTACGGAAAGGAGTCCTACGGGACATTGAGGACCACCTACGTGATCGATGAGGACGGAATCATCATCGATGCCATCGGAAAAGTCAACACCAAGGATCATACTACGCAGATTCTCGGTTCGGAGAAATAGCCTACATCACCTCGACGCCGGCAAAGGAGCATTCGGCGATGATGAGGATGGTGTGGGAGCCTGACTGCTGACGGAGGCGGTCGGAGGTCTTGTTGTTCACGCCACCGAAGGCGGAATTGGAACGGACATCGACATTGACATCTTTCGGGACATATATTCCCACACCTGCAAAACTTGCCTTCACCCGAACCTCCACATCTTCATTGAATATGGCGTTGCGGAGATCCAAGCGGACTGAGCCGAAAGAGGCTTCTATGTCCGCCCCGTCAAACTCCTCAGCCTCGACACGATGATTCTGCTCGCCAAAAGCCGATGAGATCTTCAGGATATTCCTTCCATCGCGGGAGATGATCGAGCAACCTCCTCTGGAGTCGTGGCAGTTCCAACTCTCCGGACGGCCGCTCTTGGAAAAAATCAACATAATGCCGAAAGCGATGAATATGATCGCGAGGCACAGTTTCCAGAACACCGACCAGTCAATGTAGCCCTGAGCCTGGAGCAGTAAAACCGCACCAAGGGCTATGCCGCTGAAAGAGCCCCAGTTAGGGTTGGCAATCAGGTGTGCGGTGCAAGGGAGAATAATAAGGAGTGTCCACCAGCCACGGAAGAATATGTCGAAGCCTATCACTCCGGTGACATTCAGAATCCACAGCACGCCTATCGCGGCTATGGAGAATCCCAAAAACTGTTTCGCTAACTTTTTCATACATTATAAATTAATAATTCTTATCTGAATCACAGTGGCAAAGGTACTACGGAAAACTCTTGTGGCTATGGGTGTGACAAGGACAAAAGGTACATAGTAATTATCTAATGTTCAAGAACATAACAGTCAAGACTATGGACAATGAGGTACTTCGACAAGCTCAGTGAGCGGATAAGGATATATTTTTGTTACTTGAAAGATGAATATTCCGTTACCTTCGTTCAGATAATTCCTTACGAAACGCTTTCAGCACGATGTGACCTGGAAACACTTGCGTTTGGTCTTCGGCTGAAAAAGTCGTACTTGGAGTGAGGACTTTTTCAGGCGAAACCTCATCTCGGCTATCTCAGAGGCATTTGACCGTGAAGGAGTTCTGTAAAAATCAGTGGTGACAAGCAAATCCAGTTAGTTCTGAGTCCAGCAGTCACTCGCCAAACAATCAGAACGTGGCGATGAACTCGTCGATGGAGGTGCCTTCCGGAAGGGCGGAGGCGACACGGGCCTTGAGACGCTGCTTGCCCTTCGTGACGGAGGTCGGGGATATTCCCATCATGGCAGCCATCTGCTTGCCGGAGAAACCGAAGCGGAGCAGGACGGCGATGCGCAGCTCCGCGGCGGTAAGCCCCGGAAAAGAAGACTTGAGTCTCTCCGTGAAACGGTTGCATACATCATCCAGAATCTTCTCCAGCCTTCCCCACTCGGCATCGGACAGATAGCGCGGGTTCTGCTGGAGCGACATCACCAGCTTGTCTTTGAACATCAGCACCGAACGCAACTCGCTGCGCTCCGACTCGCTCTCGTGAAGCAATGTCTTGCTCTCCCCTATCTCGCTGTCCTTCCGCTCGATGGCCTCATCACGGTTCCTCAGACGCTTCCTGAACATACGTACGATCAAGTACAACGCCACAATCAGGGACAACACCGCAGCCACAGCAGTGCCTAAAATACGGCTTCTCGACGAACGGATGTCCGCCTTCTCTGCCTCGACACTGTTCCCGATGATCCTGTCGTTCTGCTGAGACGCTTCCAACCGGCTCTTGATCTCATTATGGATGGTCAGATACTTGACGGCATTCTCTTTGTCATCAAGCAGGTCACGATAAACAATGTAAGAAAGCTGTGAACCTGAAAGCTTCGCTATCAGATCCGAAGCCTCCATCTCCTTTGCGGCGTAGAACAAAGCCGAATCAGGAATATTCATTTTACGGAAAGCATCCGCAAGGACAGCGTAACGCACACGGGCCTTTCTTTTTCCTTCCCTGAAAAGCCTTTCCTGCGTACGGACAGCGGTCGAGGCGCATTCCAAAGCCTTATCGAATTGACCGTTACGGCTATAGCACGCTCCGAGATTGTAAAGAGCACGGGCATAGTCATTATCATCTCCCTTGGAGATCTCCGCCGCGCGGTTGGCATATTCAATGGCCTCCGAATAGTCCTTGTTCTCGTCTCCAAGGAACAACGCACGGTGCGACAGATTGATCAGAGCCGTCACCTGAAACGCCAGCGAACCCGCCTTCTCAGCCTCCTCCAAACCTTTCTCCAGATAAGGCAAAGATGCGTCATACCACTTGCGGTCATTAAGCACGACAGCGTAGCGCAGGTTGATCATCGCCGCAAGCATATGATTGCCAGAGCCTTTAACCTCTTTTGTGGCGAGAAGCAGATCATTGGCCCAATCCGCCTGGTCCCCCGATTTGTTGTCCTCGCGGACGACCGCCCTAAGATAATACGCCTGCGCCTTCCGGTCACGGTTGCCGTATTTCAGGAAATAATCAACCCCGACATTCATCATCCCCTCGTCAATCCCTGGCTTGTAGGCGTTGTACTCCGCGAATGTCCTCAACAGACAATAAGAGGCATAGAGATAGCGGCCGGAGGACTCCGAATAGGAAGCGGAATCCAGAATGATCAAAGAACTGTCAGGCCGGGAGTCCAAAAGACCCTCAGCCCGACTCAAATCCTCAGGGAGTCTGGCTCCACGGCCGCACGAAGAGGCCACACAAGCACAGACAATGAATATAATCGCAGGAAACTTTCCCATCATAACTCTCACAGGCATATGGTCATCCGCTGGTTAGTCCAATCGGCGTTTGCCTGAACACAAAGTTAAGTAAATTTCCGAAAATATCCGGTTTACATCTTCTAAATGTTGAACAGTGAATATTCTATTTCCCGCCAAGGCCCTTGCCGCCACCGATTCGGGAGGCTTCGTCGATGCTGCCGACTTTGCGGGCGCGGGTCTGCCGGGCTTTGCCGAAGCGCACCTGCCAATTGCGGTACCTGTCCTTCTGGAGGGACCGGGCAAGAATCCGGAACGGAACACCGTCCCGCGTCAGCTTGTTGTCGATGTTCATGTCAATGTCCATGTCGTAGATTCCCTGATAGGCGGAGACGAATGTGCTGGTCTTCGCGGTCCTGTAGCTCAGGCTTCCGTTGACGTTCTCTCTCATAAGGAAACGGCCGGTCTCCCCGAAGTACATTCCTCCGTCATCGGTTCCGATCTCGCCGTTGAGTCCGGACAGGGCGTTGCGCTTTGTCTTGATGTTGATGATACCTCCCTGTCCCTCAGCGTCATACTTGGCGGAAGGATGCTCCATCAGCTCGAACTTGTCGATTGAGGATCCCGAGGTTGACCTCAACAGAGCCTCCAGACCTTTCCCGTCAAGATAGGACGGACGGCCGTCGATCCAGACCTGGACCTTTTTTCCGTTCAACGTCACGTTACCATCTTTGTCGATAGTCACACCAGGAGCCTTCCTGATGAGGTCCAGGGCATTGCTTCCCTGCGCGAACGCGCTTTGCGAGACGTTCATCACCAGCTTGTCAATCTTCATCTCGATCAGTTTCACCCGCTCGGTGACGGTCGCGCCGGCTATCATCTGAGTGCCTTCGGACATATTCAAAGGCTCGATCTCATTCAGTCCGGAAACAATTTTCACATTTCTGAATATATCCTTGTAACCGATAAGCGAAGCCTTTATTATATATTCTCCGGGGGCGGCCTGAAGGGAATATGCTCCCTTGTCGTCGCAAGTGGCGCCGGCGGCCAGCGTGCTGTCAGGTCTCATGAGAGCGACGGTCGTCCAACCGAGAGGCTCTCCGGTTGACTTGTCACACACGATGCCTTTAATCTCCGCGGCATTCTGTCTCGCCGCCGAAGCTGAAGCTCCCCCAAGGATCGCAGCGATGGCGATCACAACTAATCTTAGAAGCTGTTTTGAATTGTTTGTTTGAAGGTTAAGAGCAAGCTCTTTCCCTGCTGCTCACCTCGGCAATCCGAACAAGTTCGATTGCCCTCGGTTCGGGCGCTGGGTTGAGAGTGAAAAACTTCAGTTTCGACCGCTTCTTCCAAGGAAGATAGCGGTGCTATCTGACTGAAGAAGCGGGAAGAAAATGAAGATTTTTCACCTCAAAGAACATTTCAAACAATTCAAAACAGCTTCTTTGTCTCATCATTTTCTTCTTCAATTTTTCACGGTGCGAAGTTACGAAGGGAGTTTCATCATCCATCACATTCCAGACAGACATATTAAATTCGCAATTTTCTGAATATCAAAGACTACAACATAGACAACATGGACAATTCCACCATGCAGTGCCTTTCCGCACACAAATTGACGTACCTTGGTAAGCGGACAAAAGATAAGCGGCAGAGAAGGGTGTACCGGTGCAGTCGCGAAAATATTCTTTAGATGAATAATTTCTCATCAAAACTGTTGTTTATTTGTCAAAAAATATTGAAATTGCAGGTGGTTTTTGGTACTCTTCAGGAAACTGTTCTATGAGTTTTTTTCCTGGACGCAATCACAAGACATAAAGCTAAAGACATGACATTTAAAGAGTTAACCATTCGGTTTTTCTGTCTTTTACTGTTGGGAATGCCGCTGGCATTCTCTTCCGCATCTGCAGGACCGGCCAGACCCGGGGTCGTCACTATGAGGCAAAGTGACGGCACCACGATCAGGATCCGCGTCCATGGCGACGAGTTCCACCACTATGTCACAACGGAAGAAGGATATTCTCTGGCCGTGGACTCCGACGGGGATTGGGCTTTCGCCAGACTCGGAAGTGACGGTCTTCTGGTTCCGACATCCGTCAAGGCAAGGCCAGTCAGCCGGCTTACTGAATCCGAGCGGAGGATTATTGGCTCATCACTGCGCAAAGATGTCCGGCCAACCGCGCTGACCGCACTGCAGAAAAGGCTGCTCGAATCTACGCGGACATATTCCCCGCTGACGCGTTCCGGCGAAACCTCGGATTGCGTTCCTCCGCTTCTGGGAGGCACCACTTGGAAACCGGTCGGGAACAAGAAAGTGTTGGTGCTTCTGGCGGAATATCCCGACCTGCCGTTCACGGAAGGCAGCAACGCCGCATTCAACAATTTATTGAATTCCAGAAACTACACAAAAGGTGGAGCCACCGGAAGCGTCTGGCAGTACTATCATGACAATTCAAACGGGATGTTCAGCCCGGAGTTCACCGTGGCGGGGCCGTACAGACTCTCCAAAAACAGAGCATGGTACAAGAGCAGACCGGAAGAGTTGGTCTCCGAGGTTGCCCGTCTGGCCGACCCTGATGTGGATTTCAGCCAGTTCGCAGAGAATGGAATGGCTCACGACATATTCGTGTTCTATTCCGGAGGTGCAGAAAGCAGCGGCGACCCGAACGGCATCTGGCCGCACCGCAGCACGATCCGCAACCTGTCGCTCGATGGGGTGACAATCCCCGGCTATGCATGCAGCTCCGAGCTTGAACCCGCCTCGATAGGGGTGAACATTCTCGCCGCGATAGGCTCTTTCTGCCACGAGTTCGGACACATTCTTGGGTGGCCGGACTTCTACGACACCATCGGCGGCAACGATATCAAATGCGAGGTCCCGGGCTATTTCTCGCAGATGGCATACGGAACCTACAACAACGAAAGCCGCACCCCGCCAGCTCTGAGCATACTCGAAAGATGGATGATGGGATGGGCGGAGCCTGAGGTGCTGGAGACTTCCGGCAACTACACATTGCCGGCGGTCACCGAAGGCAAAGGCTACCTCGTCAAGACGGAGACAGAGGGTGACTACTTCCTGCTGGAATGCCGCGGGGCAGGAAAGACCGTATGGGACAAGAAAGAGTATCTTGACTACTACGGACGCGGTTCCGACTGGGGGCTTCTTGTCTATCATGTAATAAACGATAGCAACAGCTGGCTCGGAAACACTGTGAACACCGCAAAAGGGAACGAGCGCTACAGGATCATGTACTCCGACCCGAGTTCCAAAGGCGATTACGCCCCTGTGTACCTGCCGACCCATTGCTTCTTCCCGGGCGGCAGGAAAGTGACAGCCATCTACACCGGCACGGAATCCGGTTTTCTGGCGGCGAGCGGCAAGAAAACGATGGTGGAACTGCCTTCAATAAGACTGAATGTAGCGGAAGGCTCCGTGGAACTGTCCGTGAGCGAGCGAGACGGCGACATCAGCGAAATCAAATCCACCGCCTTCCAGCACGACATTCTGCTCGGTTGGAAAGATGATGTCTCCTCATCGTGGTCAGTGGTCTGGAGAACCCCGGGGAGCGCGGAGGCCGCCGGCAGCCTCACAGGGCTGACCTCCACGGAGGCGCACATTCCTCTTCTTAAGGATGGCCAGGACTACGAGATCACGATCACCGGCGACAAAAACACAAAAATGACTTTGACCCTGGAGACAAAAAAAACAGGTAGCGGTTTCCCGAGAATAGGGCTTTCCAATGCCAAGCCGACATCCGGGGACACCTTCCTCATGATGCTTGTGGACTGCGGCGAGGTGAGCGACATCCAATGGACCATCGACGGAGCGAAGAGCGACGGCTACACCAAACTGGGCAAGGGCGAGCATTATGTCCAGGCCGTCCTGACAACGCCGGACGGGGGAAAGGAATATTTCACCAGATTCATCAACATCATACTATAGCAAACCCTTGAATATTCATAGATTATGAGATCATCTCTTAAATCGCTCACCGCTCTGGCGCTTGCCGCCACACTCCTTGCCGGATGCAAGGGCGGCAAGGAAGAAGACCACTCGCGGGACGAGTTCTCCGCCACCGTAGGATTGGGAATATACAAGGACGGCAATCCTGTGCTCACCTTCCTTAAGAACACGCACCAGTACTACTGCAACCCTCGGAAAGGCATCCTGCGGATCTCCGACAACGAAGGAACCAAGGACGTGACCGTGAAACTCAGCGCCATGCCATCGTCTTCCTCCGGCGTTGACGGCACAGTGTCAGGCAACATGGGCGTGGCCGGCTTCAGTTTCAGCGGACTCCAGGTCGTCAGGACCGACAGCAGGACAGTCTGGCTGTGGTCAGACAAGGACAAGGTGGGGTTCATCCTCCCGTCAGCCGGACCGCTATCCGCAAGATAGAAATTTCACAACCAGTCAAGCATCAAAACAGATTCTTACTTTTCCTTGAGCCAGACTCTCATCGAGGTCTTATCACTGCGGTTGTCCCAGCTATAGAACGGGATAAGGCTTATCCGATCATCAACACAGTCCATGGAGACCAATGACACGATGCCGCCCAGAGTCCCGCCGGATATGCGATCCGTGTCAAAGACGGACTCCGTGCTGACTGTCATGTCCTGTCTGCCATCGACGTAGGTATAGAGACCATCACCAGTGGCGAAAGACTCGGAGGTACTCCATTTCGGAATCCTGAGCCTTACAGAGAATATCCTCGGCCTGTCCGGATTGACGGCAGCTGTCTCTTGCCGGTGGCCTGATAATAGGCGACAGCGGCCTCGTAAAGGTGTCCCATGTTGTACAGATCATGCAGCAAATATAGTCTATCTGTTCGTTACAGGGAACTCCGTTATGCGCAAAGTCGTGCATCCGTAAGGGATAAGGACGATATCCTCTTCCTCCGGGAAAGTGCCTTGATAAAGCGTACTGAACGGCATAGGACCGGCTGATCCGTTATATTCATGCCAGAACGGCACCCTTTTCCCCTTCGCATGGATTTCCAAAGGTGTGTTCTCCTGGTTCCAAGGATACCCAGACACCTCCCTGCGCACAACCTTGAACGCACCCTCCACATTGTCTATGTCCTTGACCCGAAGGCAATAGTTCCAAGGAGTGGTCGGAAGGACCTCGTAGTACCAATCGCCGTGCTGCCCGTTGAACTCTCCGTCAAAAGAGACTTTTTTCCATTGCTCACCTATGCGCAAGGCATACACAAGAGGACCTCTTTCAACAACGGCCGAATTTTCGTACCAGCGGCTTACAGACACTTTCATCGGCAGGGTCAACTCAATGACATCTCCACTTTTCCATTGTCTGTCAATAGTGGCCATTCCGCCTTTGCCTGGAGTCTCGCATGCCTTGCCGTTGACTGTAAGCACAGGCGCATCACACCACTCCGGAATTCTGAGATGGACAGGGAACGAAACCTTGCGCTTTGCGGACACCGTTATCTTTATAGTCTCGTCAAACGGATAATTGGTCTCCTCTTTGAGAGTCACCTCCTGACCGTCGGCCACCTTGGCGGTAACATGGCAAGGGGCATAAACCATAGCCGCAAGGCCATTGTCATCCGAAGCGAACCATAGATGCTTTGTGAACTTAGGCCAGCCTTGGTGCATGTTGGAAGTACAGCAAGGATAGCCGCAAAGGATTCCGTAAAGCTGGTCTGTACCGTTATAGCTTGTCATAAAGTTCCTGCCACTGTTCTTGGAAATCTCAATCTGGTTGAGTTGCTGGTAATACTGGCGAGCATCATAAGCGTCTGTAGCCTGTGTCGGAAGAGCGTTGAATGTCACCCTCTCCAGCAAGTCAGCCCAATCAGTACGGCCAGTGATCTCGATCATCTTCTCAAGCGAGAACATCATCTCCACCGCCGTGCAAAGCTCCGACCCTTGGGTAGGGTTGCCGGAATGAAGCAACTCATCGGCTCCATAAAGTCCGGTCGGCCAGCCGATGGTTCTTCTGATGTCCGCCAATCCTATGTCAATGGCGTCCAGACAGGCTTTATCCTTTGTCTTTTGGTATCGGATAACAGGCTCCTTCATTCCTTGCGCAAGGTTGACGCAATGAAGCGTGAACAAAGACGTCAAGGTCGTCCTGTCGGACAAGCGCCCTGTCCAATCAGCGGTCTGGGAAGCGATAGTGTCTCCGAGTTCCAACAAAAAACTGTCACCCGTGATGTTGTAGAGCCAATAGACAATGTAAAGGTTGTCCCCGCCTCTTTCCTGCCCCCAGTATGTCCAGTTATTGAGCGGAGTTTCAGTCAGATGCTTGTGCTGGTACTTAAAATACTTGGTGAGGAAAGTCAGCACCCGCTCATCACCAGTTGCGTCATAGTACTGTTTGAGAAATTTAAGGACAACCATTCTCGGCCACCAGTCCTTGGCATTCGATCTTTGAAGCCCACGCTCGAATTCCAGATCGACTGTAGGCCCGAAGTAACCGTCCTCGGTCTGACTTGCAAGCGCCCACTCAACCCATGGCCTCGCCTTTGTCTTAAGGGCTTCGTCATCAAGAATGTACGCAAGCGGAATAAGGCCGTCAATCCAGTATGGCCCCCTTTCCCACATGTCTCCGTCGCCTCCAAGCCATCCGTTACGCTCGCCCATCACATGAGGGTAAAGCACGTCAAGATGTCCAGTCAAACCTGTGGCCATTCTCTGGAGCTGGTCTTCCAGCCACCCGTCAGCCTTGACGCTGCCAAGAGGCAGCTCCACCAGTGGTTTGTGAACCAGCGGCGCCCTGTTGTTCCGGTATAGGGACGAGCCTTCCTTTCCGGAGGCAAAAGTGCAGAAAGTTCCAGCTATCATAGCAAGAAGCAGTAATCTATGTTTCATTTTACAGATATTATTGTATAATCGTTATTTGTTTTGTCACAGACTTTTCTTTCGTGTCAGCGAAACCGACCGCGACATCATAGACATCCTTTTTGGATATGACAAATCCGTCAGAGCCCTCAACCCGGCTGATGCCTCCCGGAGCGTAAACCGAAATTGTGTCTTTGGTTCCAGGGAGACCCTGGATGGTAAGGACAAGGTTGCCATCCACAATTTTCTGGAATATGATGTTCGAGCATCTCCGCGCGTCGCGTGGTTCCGGCATCCGGTAATGAGGCAACGGAGCAGCCTTTTCCTTACACTTGACAACAATCTCGCTGGAGCCTTTGACCTTGACATGGAACCTGATCGTCGTGTACTCCTTATCAGCCACCTCCGAGAAATCCGTTCCGATTCCGTTCACACTCACAGACAGAATTTCCGTGCCTATTCCATAAGATGGCGCCATGGTGACATCCAATGGCTTGTCCGATGTGACCTGATAGCGGATTTCCCCGGCGGAACGTGTCATCGACATATTCAATAGTCCATCGCCCACACGGAGATTTGAAACCCTGATCCACTCCCAGTCAAGAGGCAGACGCGGAGCCAGCTCGGCAGACGCGCCAAGAGCGTCAGGACGGAAGCCCACCATGCCCTCCAGAATCGGCTGCACGGTCATTGTCTCAGACCAACACTGGTTTCTGGTTATGCCGTTGGAGCGGTATTCCTTTCCGTTCAAGACCTCCGGAATCCGTCCATGGAACTCTCCGTTGTAGGCAAGCAGGTTGTGCATGATGTGGCCGAATCCCTGAATATATCTACCGAACCCGAACTCAGCCAGGGCGACCGAACCGGTGAACAAAGGCCAGATGTTGTCCTCGGAATATGCCCCATAGCTCTCCAGGCGGCATGTGTCAGCCACCGATGAGACACCCCAGTCTCCGCTTATGCACAGATCGGAGTATTTCATGGCAGTCTCCCTGGACTTGGCATAGTCCAGGTCTCCGAAATATATGGACGATGAAGTCAACGCCAGAAAATCCTTTGTGAACGTGCCATCCGGCATCTTGCCAAAGTTGAAATAATGACGGGACTCATTCCAGTAATCCCGGTCGATGATGTTCCTTATCTTGTCGGCCTCAGTCTCATAGCGTTCAGCATTGAGTTTGTCTCCGGTCAAGGCACAGATGTCCGACGCCTCGTAAAGCCCTCGGCAGTACAAAGCCGCCACGACCAGTTCAGTCACGGAACCGTAGAACTGTCCTCCCTCAAGCCATCCGTGTCCCACATTCGTGTTTTCCGGAAGACCGTCGCCATTGGTGTCCGTGGAGGCGCAGAACGCCAATGCCTTGTGCACGGCTCGGATATTCTTTTTCACGAAATCCATGTCTCCGCTGGCCTTCAGGTACTTGCCCATAAGGACCACGAAGAACGGAGTCGCGTCGGAAGCGTCATAATGAATGGATCCGCTCGTGGTCGCCTCATGGTAGATCTTGCCATCCACCCGTTGGTACTTGACAAGCATCTCAAGGACATTACGGACAGTTTGGAAATCCCCCATCTCAAGGAATGCCAAAGCACTCCATTCCGCATCACGACCAAAGAACCAGGCATATCCTGGTCTGCCACTCACTTTCTGACCTCCATTCCAACCGCGCCGCGAGGAGGAATATCCCGCAAAAAGTCCTTTGCCCATTCCCGGAACATCGACATTGTACTGCTCCGAGCTGACGGTTGCCCAGTAGTAACCTTCATTGAATATGGAATCCGGAGTCTCAACGGCTGCGTGAGAGGCTACATAATCCTTATAGAACGAGTCACTTGAAGCGAACGCTGAATATGGTGCCTCAGCAATGGCCTTGTAATCAGCGACAGCCTGCCCGTCTCCCTGATCACCGGCCGCGAACAAGACATCAAAACACCTTGTCCCTTTGACATCAAGGCACACGCTGGCATTCACCTGACGCAAATCCGTCGGCACACCGACAGGTTCACCGGAATCGTAGCCGAAGCCGTCGTACTGTCCCACCGAGGCAAGCCGCGCCGGGACATTGAACCCGACAATGGACACAAACTCCCTGTCGCTGTCCGATGCGACAAAAGCGTTGAGTCCGTCAGCCCATCCATAATGAATTGTTCCAAGAGCGTCAGCGGAGTACGGCCACATGAAGCGTAGGTTTGTCTTGAAGTCCACATGGATTTCCTCAATCGAATCATCATCCCACTCATAATGGGCAACCACGGACGGTGAATCCACAGGACCCGTTATCACTTCCCTGATTTTGGCTCCGCCAGCCGAATATTCCCTGATTATTGAATTTGCCCGCAGTTGGATGTCAGTCTCCTCCGCCCCCAGAAGACAACAACTTCCGGCTGTCTTGACAAAAACACGGTAATCCCTCAAAGACATGAATGGATGTGTCCAGATCTCGAATATCCCGCCATTCTCCTTGCAGATGACAGTCGCCCTCTTCCCTGCGATGTTCACCTCATTTCGTGTCGCCTTCCAATCAAGCGCATGGGGATCTTCCGGAAGAGTCCAACGCGTCGGTCCGGGAATATCCACACTGTCATATTCATAAGCATCCTCCGATGTCAGCGGTCTTTCGGAACAGTCCCAATAACGAGGAGTCTCCCCAGACTTCAATGTGCCGGCGAGATACCCAACGCAATTCCTCGTGAAACGTTCGAGCAGACATCGGTTATAGTTCGGAGCGCCATAGTTCAGCAATCCTCCGACCGCCAGAATGTCACCCTTTCCGTAAGGGGTCTCCCAAATGACTTTCTCATCGGGATGGTAGTAGATATATTCCCAGAATATTCCTATCACTTTGGCTCCGTCCGCAGCAGGAGCCACACCCTTTGGAAAACCAAGAACCCGGCATTTGTTGTCGTTGTGCCCATGCCAGACGTACGCCCCTCCGTTCATCCCGTCAAACAATGGATGGGAACGGAATGAATGGAATCCGACCTTGCGTCCAAAGCCGTAGTCCACCGCGTCGTAAGTCCAAGCGGAGATCGGAGAGTCCTCCACTCCGGATTCGTTCAAAAGCCTGACGGCATCCATAGAAAGAATCAGCTTTCCGCCTGCTCCGACATAGGACAACAACCTTTCAGAAAGGGTTCTCTCAGCCTCCGTGAAATCCGAGCTGTCCGGCCTGTGGAACCAGACGACATCGAACCCGGAGAGATCGGATTCGCAGCCAGCGTCAATGACGGAGCAAAACACCCCGTTTTCCAAAGATAGCATGGAACGCAAGGAATCAATCTGTTTCGAGTCATGACCGCCCACAATTAGAGCCACTTTCAAATCCTGTCGTCCGCAGGATGAAAGCAGTGTCACCACAGCGGCGCAGATAACGGCAAGAAATCTCCTGAACATAACAGACCTGTCCAATCAAATTTGTATAAGAGAGGCGCACCGGCAGCATGGTGCCGGCGCACCTCTCAAACACCATTATTAAAAACAAACCTTATTTCAGCTCAATCCACTGATAGGTGGTGCCACTGTTCATCAGAAGATAATATGTCACCGCCTTTGCAGTCTTTGAATCCTTTGTGACAGTGATGTAATACCATCCTTTCAGAGCCTCGGCTCCTTCTCCACCCTTGTTGAATTCATCAAATGTGAACAAAGCCTCGCCTTTGGAGTCACTGTTTTTCGTCAGAAAGACGTTCCTGTCTTCGTCACGGTCGGACTCGGTCCTATAGATTTTCACAGTAGCACCTTCCACAGGCTGGGTCATGTTCTCATCCGAAACCACAGCCACACAGAAATTCCAAGGAATCTCACGCTCAAGAAACTCGAATCTTCCGCTTCTGTCACATGAGCAGAACAAGGTGGCGACCAAAGCCATCAGGCCGACAATTATACTTTTATTTTTCATTGTTCCCGTAATTAAAATTGATACTCCTTATACTCGTCCCTAGGCCCGCCGAACGTGTAGTCCTCAAGTCCGTAGAAGTCAATCTCTACCTTAGGGACAGGCAATTCACGATAGGATCTTGTGGTCAGCTGGAACTTGTCCACCGGTGTCCTGCGACGATTGTACCAACCAGTCGCCGAGCTGGCGAAGCAGCACTCCACGAACATCTCGTAATAGACGGACTCTATGATCTTATCCTTTGATGAAGACGCGTCTATGTCTGTCATGCCACCAACATTCTTGTGAGTGAGGTTGACAAGCGCGGCGGCTTCGGCAAGCTTTCCGTTGTTGGCCAGAGCCTCGGCGTAGATCAAATCAGACTCCGTCTTGGTGAAAAGATAAAGTGTGCCTTCCCCGCTCGGCTGTCCGGTAAGGGAGAAACGGTTCTTCTCACCCATGTAGTAAGAGCTGTACGAATTGTTGAACTGCGCGCCGCTGCCGGTCGTGACGACATCGGTATAGACAAAATACTCAGGGTTGTTCAGACGCGCGTCCGGGCAGTTGACCACCTTTGGCATAGGACCGTCCTTGGCGAAACTGTAATCCTTAGGGATAGGCCAGACGGCACCTTTGTCATCCGGAGCCATCATCGCGATGATTCTCATGCTAGGACGTACCCACTGGCTGGTATGATAACCAGCGACAGCCTGGGACCAGCATCCGTATGTGGCCTCATTGGCCGGCATCTCGGCACAAATGTCCTCGGTAAGGGCGTTCCGGGCATATTCCAGAACCTTTTTCCAGTCTGGAGTGTCAGCCTTGTTGGTCCTTGGATAGTAAGCCAGAAGCCTTGCCGCCATAAAGTTGGCCACCTGCATCAGTTTCGTATTGTCTCCCACCGCATTGCCGGGGAAGGTTCCATCGAAGTTAGAGAATGTGTTGTTCCGGCAGATGTCGATGCACTTGTCCAGATAGCCAAGAGCGGCGTCCCTTATCTCAGACGACGGCCTGATGTCATCTTTCGTGATGGTCTCAACATCAGTGTTTTCTGTCAGCAGGAAACATTTGTCAAAGCAAAGAGCCATCTCAGCATAAGCGATTCCCAACAGGAAATAGTTGTTGGCGTACAACTTGAAATTCATGTCCTTGCCACCCTCCGTATAAACAAGGTCTCCCTCATTCATTTTGGACAGCATGCTGCGGACAGTGTTTATGATGCTGTAGAAATTATACCAACGAGCCTTCGGCGCCGAGCTTGACGGATCCGTGTTGGCCAGCTCTGGCTTCTCGAAACCGGAGTACTGATAGTAATATGTCTTCATGTCCCAGTTGCCTGCGCTTGGTGTGAATATGTCAGCGTTCGTGGACATGTTCCATGACGGCTCCGTGTCATAGCCAAGCATGTACTGCCAGTAGTTGACATAGGCCCCTTTCACAAGAGACGGGTACTGGTTGATGTCGCCCATCACGACATTGATGTCAGGGGCATATTCGTTAGGAATGTCCATGTTGGAGAAATATCCATCGCAGGAGTTCAGACAAAGCGCGGCCGCGGCGGCCATTACCAATGTTTTAGCTTTCATGATTTCTGTCTGTTTCATTAGAATTCAACGGTGATTGTACCGGAAACGGTACGGATGTCAGAAGGATACTTCGGCGTGTCGGTGCCTTCGAGGATGGATCCGCTGTAGGTGTCCGTCTCAGGATCCGGGCCAGAGTATCTGGTCAAAGTGAGAAGGTTACGCCCGATGACGCCCAGTTTGACCCCCTTAAGGAAGCCGATGCCGACCTTCTCAAGCTGTTTCGCGTTGAACGAATAGTTGAGCGCGAACTCACGCAGTTTGATGAACGAAGCATCCTCAATGAAGCTTTCACGGGAATGCTGGTTGTTGTACTTCAAAGGCTTGCGGTTCTCCCAATCCCTTTCGGACATATCCCAGAAAGCCGCGTTGCGACCTGCGAAGCTCATGTACAGACGAGTGTTGTTGTAAAGCAGACCGCCTTTCTGTCCGGAAAGCGTGAAGTAGCACATCAAGCCTTTGTACCTGAACGTACTGGTGATGTTGGCGTTGAAGTCCGGAAGCATATTGCCGACACTCACCTTGGCGTTCGAGCCGTTCTCGTCAAGGACGCTCATGTGGCGTTCCTCGATGGTGCCGACCTCCTTCTTTCTGACCACAAATCCATAGTTGTTGATGCAGAACACATCTCCCACACTCTGGCCAGGCTTGATCTCCTTGCTGGTGCTGACCTCGTCAAGAGACCTCGCGAACTTGGTTCCGTACATCTCGCCGTACTTCGAATGCGAGGCGATCAGAAGAGCGCCGCTTCCGGTATAGAAATCAGGACGGCCAAGTTCTCCTATCCTTTGTGTCAGTTTGTCCCATGTCAGGTAAACATCCCAGCTGAAATTCTTCTTCCTGATGATGTCCACACCGACAGAAAGCTCATAAGCATTCGTGAAGAACTCACCGATGTTGAGGTACTGGTACTCAAATCCAGTGACTCCAGAAACAGACATGGCGTAAGGCATGTCAACATTCTTCTTGTGTGAATATGCGAAGTCAAAGGTCACCCTGTCGAACAGACGAGCGTCAACACCGATCTCAAGTTCCTTAGAGAGGGCAGGCTTAAGATTCCTGTTACCGAGCTGAGAGCCGCCGTAAAGAGAACCATTGCTCATGCTATAGACCTCATACTTGGCTCCGTAGGCCGGAAGGATACCAGCTGTTCCGTAGGAGACACGTGGCTTGAGAAGATCCACATGAGGAATCTTGAACGTCTTGGCGGCATTCCATGCGGCCGACACACGGTAATATGTCTGCCATCTTGCGTCATCTCCGAGAACGGAGGACCCGTCACGGCGCACAAGAGCGTCAAGCATATATTCCTCTTTCCAGTCACCCTGAAATACTGCTGTCATACTGTTGGAAACGATACGGCTTCCCCATGATGTGATGTCAAGGGTTTCAGGATCAGCCTGATCAAGAGAGATTATGTCCAATCCGGAAACGGCAAGCTTGCTTCCTCCTCCGCTGAAGCCACTGCTTTGAGTGTCTTCATAAAGGTACTGAAGGCGGACGTTGGTGTTGAGATCGCCGAACTTCTTTGTGAAGAGGGCACTCGCCTCGACGTTGTGTTTGAAAGCGTTGGATGTCCAATTGCTCACATCTCCCGTGGAACGGTCTGTACCGTCAGGGCTGTTGACTGTCAGGCGGCCCTTAGGCACAAGCGATGTCTGATACTTCTGAGAATAATCTATGCTGTAGACAGCATTGAAACTCAGCCAGTCTGTCGGTATGTAACGCAATCCGTAGCTTCCGAGAAAACGGTTTCCTGTGCTTTCAGCCCGCTTGTTGGCCACATCATAGAGAGGGTTGATGTTGTTACGGGTCGAAACCACATTAGGATTCACCTTGTAGTCGGTGCCATCAAGGTTCTTGGCAAGGAAATCCGCACCATAGTCTGAGTAATAGACATCGTCGAAATTGATCGAACGTTCGTCGGTTATCGTCCTCACGAAAAGGTTGGAGGTGTTGAATGAAACCTTGTCGGACAGCCTTGCGTCCATGTTCACACGGAAACTCGTACGATTCTGACCATCAAGCAGTTTTACGACACCCGGGTTCTTGGTGTTCTGCACGGATGCATAGTAGTTGATGTCTCCGCTCTTTGACCGTCCTGTCAGGCCCAATGTGTTGGAAGCGTAGAAACGCGGAACGAAGATGTCCTTGTACGAATCATGTCCGGGCCATTTGTTGTCCCAGATCGTGTCATCCTCCATTGTGGTGGTAGGAAGTCCGTCAGCGCCTAGCACATAGCCGTGGGCGGTTGAACGTTGTGGGCGGAATCCAAGCCAGTTAGGTCCTTCCTCCGTCTTGAACGTCACCCTTACAGTGCCGTTTTCAAGGCTGGCGCCACGTTTTGTGATGATGTGGACTACACCACCGGCAGCCTTTGATCCATAGAATGACGCCGCGGCGGCACCTTTGATGACCTCTATGTCCTCGACATCCTCCATGTTGATGTCCTTGAGGGAGCCCTCGGTCACAATGCCGTCAACGATTATCAATGGTTGCGAATTACTGTCAAAGGAAGTACCTCCACGGAGTTTGATGACCGGTTCCGAACCAGGATTACCGTTGAGATAGGAAATCTTGACGCCCGGCATCTTACCCGCGAGGGTCACGGCGACATTGTTGCCGGTTACCTCCTGAATGGACGCCTCGGAGATTTTCTCGACCGTGAAAGGCAGAGTTGCCCTGGACGTACCTCTGGCCACACCGGTCACGATGACATCAGCCAACTGCTCGGCTGAATCCTCAAGAACAACCTTCAGGGACGAGCCATCCACCACAATCTCCTGAGTCGCATAGCCAAGGGCGGACACAACCAGAACAGTGCCTTTGCTTGAGTTAATTGTGAATTTACCGTCAACATCCGTCGTCACACCTTGCTTGGTGTTCTTGATGATAATGCCGACTCCCGGAACAGGTTCGCCGTATTTGTCAACGACAAGACCCGCGACCTTGACCGACGCTTTTTCCTGACCGGCCGTGGCTGCGGCACCAATCATCGTGACCGGAGACATCGCCGAGAGACCTGCCATAAGCATCAATGCACACAGATAGCATCTTTTTCTCATACTTGATAGATTTATACTAATTGGTAAAAGTTTTAACTGCACTATCATGCAATCACAACCGCAAAGGTAGCCCGCGACGCATTCCGAAGCGGGAAAAATCGTATCAAAGAATCACAAATTCTTCTCAATCGCAATAATCCTTCGGCAAGACACCGAATTGCTTCTGGAAGCACTTGGAGAAATATGACGGGGAACTGAAGCCGACAATATACGCGACCTCATTCACCTTATAGACATTCTCCTTCAAAAGCTCCGCGGCCCTCTTAAGGCGGCAAAGACGTATGAAGTCATTCGGAGAAAGTTCCGAAATCCCTTTCAGTTTCCTGTAAAGGGTAGCCCTGCTCATATACATCGCCTTCGCGATGTCATCGACATCCAATTCCGTGTCCTCGATGTGGTCATAGACATAGTCCATGATCTTTTTCATGAACATCTCGTCGGACTTGGAATGAGCGATGGAAGAGACCGGCTCGGTCGGAGAATGCAGGAACGTGTCGCAAAGACGGGCACGCAACCGGAGAAGGCTGTCGATCCTCGCCAGAAGAATCTTGGGCGAGAACGGTTTGGGAATATAATCATCAGCTCCGTTGTTCAACCCGCTTACCTGCGTATCCGGATCAGTCTTTGCGGTCAGGAGTATGAAAGGAATGTGACTATAGTTGATGTTCGCCTTGACCTCGGCGCAGAACTCCATCCCATCTTTGCCTGGCATTATAAGGTCACTTATGATCAGATCCACCTTATTGACAGCCAAAACCCGCAGGCCTTCATCACCATCCGTAGCGGTCAAGACGTTATATTCCCCAGTCAATGTGTCTGTCATCAGCACACGGAACTCCGCATTGTCGTCAACCACAAGGACTGTCCTTGCATCGGTCTTATTTGTCCTGTCAATCGGTTCCGTTCCCTTGCCGGCAGCGGCATCCCAATCCGAAACGACATCGCTGTCAAGCATGATGACATTTTTCTGCCTCAACGGAAGCTCAAGGACAAACGTGACATCGTCCGTGGATGTGTCAAGTGTCAGACTTCCGGAATGCATCTCCGCCAGATTCCTTGCGAAAGGCAAGCCTATTCCTGTGCCTTCGCTGTTCTTGTCAAGCTTGACAAAAGGCTCGAAAATCCGTTCCTTCTCCCCCGCCGGAATACGGTCACCATCATTCGACACTGACAAGGTGAAGGTCAGCCCGTCCTCCACCAATGAAAGAGAGATCAAATGTGCCGCATGCTTGAGGGCATTGCTCAGAAGGTTGCTCAAGATTTTTGTAAACACTTCCCCATCCACATCAGCCATCACTTCATCCTCCGGCAATGATGTTCTGAGTTCAATCCCCTTTATCGCTGCTGACGGAGAAAATCTGCCGCATGTCTCCCTTACAAGTTTGACCAACTCTATCCGACGGAAATTCAATTGGCTCACGGCAGGATCAATCTTTCTGAAATCCATCAGTTCATTGACAAGTTTGAGAAGACGGTTGGCGTTCCTGCGTATTATGGAGAGAACCTCATAATTCTTGTCATTCTCCCCGATATTGTTCATAACATTCTCGATCGGAACCGTGATCAGAGTAAGAGGAGTCCTGATCTCATGAGTGATGTTCGTGAAAAAGTCAATCTTGGAATTATAAAGTTCCTTCTCTTTCGTCCTCTGTATCCTTTCGAACACCTGATTGTTCCGCCGTTTATAGTACAGTACAATAAGCCAGACAGCCAAGGAACACAGGGTCATCGCCATCAGCACGAACAGGACTCTTGCCCAGAATGTCTTGTACCAAGGAGGCAGCACCTTGATGTCCAACGAGTTCTCAACCGGAGGCCACAGTCCATCCATGCTTACGGCCTTGACCGTCAACGTGTATTTCGCGGGCAGAAGGCGCGAGAATGTTATAGTCGCCGTTTTGTCAGCCGGAATCCACTCCTCGTCGAGCCCCTTTAGCATATAGTAGTAATTCACATCCTGACGCTCTGAATAGTCTATGCCGGTGAACCCGACACTGAACACTGACTGGTGCGGATTCAGAACAATCTCATCGGAAGCCATTATCGATTTACGCAGCGGCGAGCCGTCCGCACCTGGATCGACGGATTCATTGAACAACAGGAACTTGTTGAAAAGAATGGTCGGTGGCGTAGAAAGACGTCTAAGATGATCGGGATCAAAGGATGCGATCCCCTTCACACATCCGAACAAAAGCCTTCCATCGTGCAGTCTCACGCCAGACTTATAATTGAACTGATTGTATATCAATCCATTCTCACTATTAACCGTGATGATCTGTCCGTTGTCCGGGGATATTCTGAACAACCCCTTGTTGGTGCTGCCCCAGATGTTCCCGCCCTCATCCTCAAGAAGTTTGTAAATCACCCCGTTGGGAAGACCGTCAGATTCATCATAATGCGAGTCAAAAGATTGTTTCGTTCTGTCAAAACGGAAAACGCCTTTTCCTTCAGTCCCGACCCACATGTTCCCCTCCTTGTCCAGCAGAAGGATTATCGCCTGGGTTATTCTGTCCCGCTCGTCACAGTCAAAGCCTGGATTGTCCCACACATCGTTCCTCCCGTCATACCGGAACACTCCCTGACCGATGGTGGCGAACCAAAGGCGTCCATCAAGATCTTCAGAGATATCATTCACGGAAGATGTGATCATATCCTTACGGACATGTTCGAACCGTCCGGACATGGAGTCATAGCGGCACAACCCCTTGATCGTTCCTATCCAAATGGAATCATCAAAGCCTTTGTAGATTGAATATACGCTGTCATCAATCAAAGAGCCCGCCTTTCCGTCATTGACGAAATGGCGATAACGTCCGGTGTTCACATCCAGCACATAAAGGCCGTCCATGTAGGTTCCCACCCACAACTCCGAATCTCCCACAAGAGCCAGGGCATGGACATTCGTGGCGTCAATGAATCCGCTTGAGAAAGTCTTCGTCCGGCCGTCGTAGAAATTCAATCCGGCATCCTCGGTGGCAATCCAAAGATTGCCGTCCCTGTCCTCACACATCTCGCTTATGCTCTTGCCTTTAAGATCACCAGGCATGTCACCGGGGCATATTTTCGCGAACTGTGAGGTATATTCCGAATAATAATTGATTCCACCAAAAAACGACCCGACCCACATTCCTCCTTCCGAGTCCTCTGCTATGGAATGAATCGAGTTATCGGACAACGAGTAATCATCATTCGGAGAATGTCTGAGATTGTAAAGGGATCCGTTCTCGCAAACATACAATCCGTTTTCTGTGCCGACCCATAGCTTTTTCCCGCGGTCAATGTAGATGTCATGAATGATCGTCTCTGTTATGGACTGCCCGTCCTGAGACTTCCACCTAAGGAATGTGTGGCTTCTCAAGTCAAACATATACAGACCTTTCTGCGAGCAGCCGACAAGCAAGGTGTTCCTGTCCAGCGACGCGATCTTCCAGATGTCACGGAAAAGCGGATTCTCTTTCGGGCCGAAAAGCCGTATCTCCCCTGTCGTCGGGGAATATCTGAACAGTCCCTTCGAGTTGGTGGACACCCAAATGTTGCCGTCCCCGGCAAGGCACAAGCTCCTTATGTACCTTCCAGCCCTGTCGGAGGCGTCAAGCAACGGAACAGGGGTACAATCACCGTTCCGGTCAACCTTGAACAGGCCATAATTGGCCACCACAACCCAAAGATTCCCGTTACGATCGGTAGCCATGTCCCTGACAAGACCGGAAACGGACTCGCCATCCTTTCCTGTAAGCTCGACCGCACTGAAAGCCTCGGCAACCGGATCATACACGGAAAGCCCTTCCCTGGTTCCGACATAGATCCGGCCATCCTCACTGCGATGAAGACAAATGGTCACGTTGCTCCTGAGTCCGTTCCCGGCAGAAGACCTGTTGAATATGCGGAATGAATCCCCGTCATAGACGCTGACACCGTCCCCGGTAGCGGCCCAGATCCGGCCGTACGAGTCCTGAATTATGTCATAGACAGAATTCTGGGACAGGCCACTTTCAACGTCCAGACATTTGAAATAGAAATCACTCGCCATGGCGGTCACTGGCATGAAGAGCAACAGTGACAGCAGCACAAAGGCCTGACGCAGAAGAGCTTTCAAATCATCCATTGGCGAAAGGCAGGAACTTTCAAATGTCAATATTCCAGCTTGAAGTCATCTACCCAAAGAATCGAGTCCGGACTGCCGGTGAAATAGTCTCCAAGCATGCTGGCGGCGCAGGAGACTATGATGTGCGTAGGGCGGCGGGAAGTGGAGACATATTCAAGAGGAATCTCGACCTTGGTCCACTCCATGTCGTGATCCGTGACGAATCTGCCGTAGGCGATGACGTTCGGCCCCTTTGAGTCGAAGAACGTCTCCTTCTTCGTGGTGTTCACCTCGACAGGACAGTCAGCCGTGCCGCCATATTCCTTGAAATCCCAGTCGCCGAGAGCCACCCAGACAATGCCCCTGTCGTTGTCTCCGACCTTGACCACATCATCCTCCGGATAGCCGTCAAGGGTTTTCTTCTGGATTATCCCACTCTTGTACTTCAGCCAGACGAAGAGTTTCCTCGGACGCAGGGTGAACGGCCGTCCAAGATGGATCACACCGCCGGACGTACCGAGGGTCTTTGCATATTCACCGGAGAACACATTCCCCGCCGCAAATTTGATAATCACGTACTGCGACGCCATCTTCAATGAATATTCCCCCTCAACCTTCTCTGTGTCATCCGGTTTTGTGATGGCAAAGCTTGATCCGACAGTGGTGGAACCCTTGTTTCCGCTTCCCCACCATTTGGTCTGGAGAGCAGGATCCGAGGAGGCAGGATCGTAGAACGAGAAGTATTTGGAGGACTCGGCTTTGCTGAATGTCTCGAATCCAGAGTTCGGCAACTGAGCCTCCGCGTCGGTGGTGAACTTACTCACATCCGTGACTTCATCTCCGCTGAAGGCCACACACTCATATTCTGTCAAAGGTTCAAGTCCACCGGTCATAGCGCTGAACGAACCTCCGTCCGACGTGACATTCTCCACATTCCTCCAGACAGACTCCCCGGATTTTCTGATCCTGAATCCGTTGTCGCCGCCCTCTATTCCGGAAGCCTTGAGCCATGCCACCCTTGTCCACACGTCAACACCAGTCATCGAGACGGTTGACTCGACCTGTTCCGCATAGAGGGTCCACTCCTCCACAACATTCCTGCAGGACACCTTCACCACCACAGGATTCGTGAAATCATGCAGTGAAGCGGCGTCCGGGAAATATTCCGTCACTCCCTCCGGGCCAAGTTTCATGGAGACTACGCTCAGATTCTCCAAAACCACACTGGAAGGAATCTTGAATATCACCCGTCTGTTATCGGCATCTATCACGGCAACTCCGGATTGGCCGGAGACTGTGAAGTGACGTTCTATCGGCTGTCCGGCCTTGACCGTCCAGTCAAAGTCCCTCTCATAAAGATTCAATGTGACATGGTACGGCGACGAAAGATCCTTTGTTCCTGTCACCACAGCCGAGGCGGTGACGGCTTCCTCATTGAAAGAGACCTCTGTAATGTTCACACTGCGGATGTCTGTGGCCTCCTCAAGTGTGATCAAGACCTCACGCGCATCCTTGTTGATGCTGACAGACTTGGCGCCATCGGCCTGAAGAGACGTTATCTCGGCGGCCACATCCGGATAAGGGATGTCGTTCCTGATGCAGGACACAACGGCAAGGACTGCCATGAATATGACTGAAAAGCTGTTCTTCATAACCTAAATGTGGAAACTTAGCCCGAATGAAATGTCAAGGATGTCCAGCATGAAACGGACCTTCGAGAAATCCCTGGTTCCAACCACCTCTCCCTTCTTATAATAATCAATATGGTTGTAGGTGGCGCCTCCGATACCTATGGCGACATGTGTGCTGATGCTGTTCGTCACAAAAATCATAAGTCCCGGGTGAACGGCGATCTTGACCCTGTTGGCGGCGGAGTAACTGTCAAGGCTTTCCTCATTGTATGAGAATGAAGTCCGCGTGTATGAATATCCCAACGACACATCGGTGAACACACCGATTCTGCTCCGCTTGTCCAAAGCAGCGTATGCCCTGTGAAAAATCTCGGCCTGAACCGTACGTGAAGCCGCCTGGATGTCACTCAAGGAGACAGCCAGATCATCGCTCAACATCGAAAAGTCAGCATTGGAGATTCTTCCCCTCGCCGATGAATATTTTGCCCTCAGGCCTACCGACCTGTTGTTCTTGTAAGTGTAGTCCAGATAAGGAGACAACGTCATCATTGTCCCGTTGGCATCCAAATGCTGAAGCAGCATAAGATACTCGCTGTCTGTGCTGGACAGGTCAGCGTAAAAGAACTGCACTCCTGCGGAAAAGTCCCCCTTTGGCATGAACAGCCTGTCCGGTCCGCGCTTTTCCACGACGGAAAGACTGTCTCTCTCCGCTGCCCGAATTCCAGACACGGAAAGAAAAATGAAGAATATTATCGCTAACTTTTTCACCGCCTACAGGTAATAATAGAGGCTGAATCCCACAGCAAGCAGGTTCACCTTGAAATTGATAAAAGTAAGACTCCTGTCTCCTTCCGCCACACGGTTGTGGTTCTGGTCGGTCCAGTCGAAATGCAGTCCCAGCATGTTCACGCTGACATCTATCGCAAGCCTGTCCGTGACAAATGCCATAAAACCGGGACAAAGATTGATCCCAAGAGAGTTAGATGTCTCGTACGAAGCGTTCACCTTGTTGCCGTGGCCGTCCAGCACCTTTCCCTGACCGTACGAATATGACAGCCGCAACTCGTTGAAAAGCCCAAGCCTCTTAATCTGTCCTACAGGAATATAGTAGCGTCCTATCCCCTGAATCTCGAAGGCATGACTGATCTTGTGGAAATCCGACACTTCCAGATTGATGTCCTCGAAATTCATCTTGGCGGAATCCAGTTGGAACATATTCCTCTTGTAGCCGACACGGACTCCCACTCCCATGTTGTCCTTGAACAAATAGCAGAACGCGGGGCTGACCGAAAGCGTGTAGCCGGTGGACTTGATGCCGTTGACAACCATAAAACGTGAGTTGTCATTGTTGTGAAGCATATAACTGGCCCCGCCACCTATCATCCAAGTCCCTTTCTTGATGAAGCAAGGCTGGGAAGAAAGGTCAATACCCCTGTCCAGTTTCTGACCTTCGGCGCTAAATGTGCCAAGAATCAGAAACAGGACTGAAAGTACTATGCATGAACGTCTATCCATTATTCGTAGAGAAGTTCCATTCCGTCAAGCCAAAGCTTGCTGTTGTCATAGCCGGAGAAATAGTCACCGTACATGCTGGCTGCACAGCTGATGATGATGTGGGTCGGGTAGGTAGTCTGGCTTCTGTACTCGACAGGGATTGTCACCTGTATCCAGTCCTTGGCCGGATTGGAATCGTCAGAAGAAACGATCTTCTCTCCGAAAGCTATAGTGGACGCATCCGTGCTGAAATCCACGAAAGTACTTGGGTTGGTGGTATCAAACATGACAGGGCTGTCGGCATCTCCGCCGTACTTTTTGAAATCCCAAGTACCGAGAGCAATCCTGATCGAGGCCTTGTCATAATTGCCTTTCTTACCGTCCGCCGGGACATTGCCGGACTCACGGTTGATGATGCCACCGGAATATTTCATCCAGAATCTCAATGCCGTAGGCCTTGCGGCGAACGGCCTTCCGAAGTAAACTGTTCCGCCAGTGGTCCCGATAAGATTTCCGAAATGTCCGCTGAAAAGGTTTCCGGCGGCGAACTTCACGACAACCCAACGTGACTGGAGACACACGGACTGCGTCCCTTCCTTGTAGTCAGAAGCGTCAGGATAACAGATCACGGAACCAGAACCGACAAGGGTCGCGCCCTTGTTACCATTACCCCACCATTGTTTTTGCAGAGTAGGATCCGATGAGGAAGGATCGTAGAAAGACTTGTACTTGCCGCTTTCATCATTGGATGTCGTCTCGAACCCTCCGTTAGGCACAGGCACCGCATTCTCGGTTGTCACATCCGACGGTGCGGCAAGAATCTCCTCCTCACCTGACTCAAGGGATGTGAGCACGAGACGATACTCGTAAACCGTGGAAGGAGCCAAACCTTTGATCTCCGCGCTGAATGTGCCTTCAGAATCCCTTACGGCTGTCACCGGAGTCCAGTCCTGAGTACCTTTCTCACGTACCTCAAAGCGAACCTTATCCTTGTCGTACTGAGCCTCATCGACATCGGCATGGGCCGTGAAGTGTCCGGCCCAGATCTCATATCTGGATGACTGGGCGATTCCCGTCGAGGTCCCCTCGAAGATGATGTCATCGTAAATGTTGTTCGTAGAATCATCCACCAGAAGGTCGAAGGCCAGAAGACCGTCTTTCTCCGTATATTTAAGGTTCAGCCTATACCTCTTGCCTTCCTCGACAGACTTGATCTCACCCGACTTTGTGAATGTGCTCCCATCCTTCTTCAACGTCCCGGAGAAATTCCAGTAAAGCGAAGGCTCGAAACCGGAAGGAATGAAAAAACCGTCCGAGCCGCTGTTGGAAGCGTCATAGACCAACCGTCCGTCAGTATCGGCAAGGCTGACCTCACAAGTGTAGCCACTTTGAAAAGCATCCGCGACAGTCTGGTCGAAAGCAACCTTGGAGATGACATTGGAAACCTTCGCTGTAACGGTCACGCTGCTGGATGTTCCGGCCTTGACAGTCACATCGGAAGATCCCTTGTAACTTTTCTGCTCCCAAGACGCCGCCGCAGGATTCTCCTTGACAGCCTCTCCGGCGATAACGTCAACGCGATAATCATCAGCCGGCAGATAGATGGCCTGTGGCATCTGTGAATATTCATATTCACGGACCTTGCCGGAGAAGTCACCCTTATAGATGCTTACCTTCGCGGAGGAAAGAAGTTCCTCCTGGCTCATGACGGCCCTGGACACAGGCTCACCCATCCTTACATCAAGACTGAACACTCCTTTGGCGGCCGGAGTCTCACCATAGTTGGCACAGGCTCCAAACGCGAGCGCCGAAAGAGACAATGTTATGATTGTGAGTTTATTTCTCATATTCATTCCTCCTAAAGTACCTCAAGACTGATCGGGATGCTCTTGCGGCAGCCCTTGTTGTCAATAACATTCATCGTGAATGTGTGCGTGCCCTTGAACGCCAGAAGCGGAGCCTGCGCGTCGGAAAGGTCAAATTCAATCTCCGTCTTGCCCGACAATTCCGCGCCGTGAGGGAACGGAACGATGTCGAAAACACCCATCGCCGCCTCAGAAGGATTGATCAGATCAAGTGTGGTTCCACCGACCGAGTTCACGGAATTGATGAAGTCAGCGTTGGTGGAAGCGATGTCAACTGTGAACTTACGCACGCCGTTAGGAATCTTGGCTGTCATCGTGAGCGGGAATGCCCCGGTCTCCGGCACAGTGACAGTCTTTGTTATGTCGTAAATGCTTGTACTGATAAGTTCGATTCCTCCGTCCCCGATCGGAGCGTTAGGATCGTTGCCGTCACCAGGCTCTTCAGCGGTCACGTCACCATTCAATTCGGCATCCTCGACCAAGCCATCGATCTCAACAGTGAAAGAAGCGTTGCCGGAGGCATCGACTTTCTTTATGATGGTGACCACGTGCCAGTCCTGAGCTTTCACATTGGTGATGGTCGCGCGCATCCTTTGGGTCTTGCCGTCAATGGAGCCTTTGAATACCAAAGCGATAGTGGCATCATTGCCATTCACCGCGAAATAACCCATGCGGCGGTCGTATGTCGGATTGCCGTTTGAATATTCCAGTTTATACTCCAAAGGATAACCTGCCGCCAACTCCACGGTAGCGGCCCCGTCACCAGTGACCGACTTCAGGAAATCCTCGTTGTATCCAACGCTGACAACAGCCTGAAGAAGCTTGCAGGTGATTGAACCGAGCGTCGTGGTCACTCCAGCCTTGATCGCGAAGTCCTTTGTGGCGCCATAGACCGGAGCGTTGAACTTGGCGTTTGGAACATCAGCGCTGGTCGAGCGGGCTTCCAGGCTATAGTCACCCTCCGGAAGAGAGACATCGCTACCGCCGCGCACCTCCTGATAGGTCTTCTGCCAGACAAGTTTGCCGGCATTGTCATAAAGGAACAGCGTGTAGTCATCACCGGCGGCCTCAGCCTTGGTCGTGACCTTGTGAACCTCGTCAGAGACCTCTATGGAAAGGCCGTCAAACGAAAGCGTGCCGGTCTTGTCCCCTTTGCCGTAATTGAAATTGTCCTTCTTGCAGGACACCGCCAAAACCATGACGGCGGCCAGAAATATGTAAAAAATCTTTTTCATCTTGTCAGTCGTTAAGTTCAACTTCCGTCAGTTCAACATCTTCAATCGTATCATCAAAGGAGATGGAAATAGAGTTTCCTCCCACATTGGACACATCGAACTTGATAGTGTAGCAGGTTTTCGGAGAAAGGGATCTGTACTCCTTGGAAAATTCCTGGGTCTTGCCACTCTGACTTGTCAACGTACCTGACACAGAGATCATGTAGGCATCGACAAACGCGGCTCTTGTCTCCCCCTTAGGAAAATCTATCACGGTTCCGCCACCTGTCTTCACCGAGAAGGAATAATCCGTATAATACGCATCGAAGGTCTCTGTGCACTCGACCTTCACGATAGCATTCGTCAGAGAGACCGGGATGGTCACCGAAGCGGTGCCGCCGCCGACAATCGAGAACGATGTCTCTCCTGAGAAGCAAGGCTTTCCAAAGCCCTCGTCAGCGACTGAGCCATAATTCGCCTTCACCGAATAGTTTCCTGTCTTCAGGGCCGTGGAAGCGTCATAGCCTTCAAGTGTTCCGGCATAGATCTCGTCACCGTTGCTGTTTGTAAGGGCAATCGTGAACTTCCCGGCATCCGGAAGTGTTGTGTAGTCGGACACGTTGCTCCTCGACACCACGGCCACCTGACCGTCAGGGTTCAAGGAAAACGAGACATGTCCGCCCTGACTTGTCTGTTGCTCGGAGCAGGACACCGACATAAGGGCCAGTGTCAATATTCCAAGAGCGATTCTGTCAATTTTCATATCATTAATTATTTTGCGATCTTAACTTTTATGTTGTCTATGTAGAGCCAGCAGGTGTTGTTGTTAAGCCCCACCTTATTCTCCGGTGTGGTTCTCCAGCTCAACCGCAGCGGCGCGCTTACGTTGTCCAGCGTGACACTATATTGCTTGTTGACATTCAGGTATGACCCGCCTGTCTCGTCAGACGTGTAACTTGCCGGATAGACACCGGTGTCGTCTCCGCTCTTCAGACTCTCTTCCGTAGTGATGTAACCGATATGCATAGTCTGAGAGACATCAACAGGTCCTATACCTCCATTTTGCCTGTCCATAGAATAGTCAAACGCGACTTCAAGGCTGATAGTATGATTCTTTTTGAGGCATAACAGGAACGGAGAGTCCGCCCTCGCCGGATAGTTCGCCGAAGTTTCCCGGCGACATGCTATCCTGATTGATTTTCCAGCCATGGCCCCCACTCTGGCGGCACTCCATCCATTCAGGAATGTCTCCGGTTTTCTCGACCCCGGATTGGATGTTTCGTGTTTATCGTATGAACTAATGTCCCCGACCCCGCTGAAATCCTCGAAGAACAGATAAGGACAATTCAGAGAGCAAGCCGCGCTTGAGACCGAAGTCAAGTCCCCGAGAGCAAGACTTTCCGTCACCAACGCGCTTTCCGACTCGTAACTTACAGTCAACGGCTGGGAGGACAACGCCCTGAACTCCGCCTCATCCTTAGTCTCGACGATAAATGTGTCACCAGTCTTTATCAGTCCGTTATGCGTTCCGTCAAGCCCCAGCACGTTGGACGCGCTCCCTGGCCAGTTCACCCCGGCCGGCAGAGCGATCCTTATGTTATACGGATCCTCGCCAAGATTGTTGGACGCCAGTGTGAACCTTAGCTTATAAAGCCGCTTGACCTCGGCCGGTCTCAGCGGCACCGGGGTCAGATGCCCAGCGGCGAAAGTCCTGCCTTCCAAAGACATAGGGCTCAACGAGGCCCATTTGTTCTCCGAATATATCGACACCGTCATCAAATCTCCCGCCGAATAAGCGGTCTGGGAAGGGAATATACCGGCGACAGCCGATTCCATCCCGTCAGCCGACGCGTCGATAGGTTTCGTTAATTCCAATGTCATCCCGTTCACGCCATCGCCAAGACTGGCGGTGGAAGCATCCGTGACGTCCACCGAAACATTGCCGGCCACCGCCCGCGGCATCGTGAACTCGATTCTCTTCACCGGCTCCCCCAGCAAGTTATTCCCTTCAGGAATATAGAACCTCAGGAAATGCAGCAGATGTCTCATTCTGACATTCAGCACATCATCGGACACGATAGGTGCCGCCTCCTTAACCGGCTCCAAGGCCGGTCCGGAGATCGGTTCCGCCACTATTATGTCCACTCCATCCGAAGCCGTGCCATCCTGAACAGACGGAACAGTGAATGTGGCGGTCATGCCACCCATCGATTCCGGAAGAGGGTAAGTCATGTAGTATGAATATGTTCCTTCAGCCATCGGGGACTGAAGGGTGGCTGTGAAATAGGCCTCGGACTTGTCAGAGGCAACCGCCATCAAACGGAACGCCTGATTATCCAAAGCGTATGATCCGTCCGGGGATTTTGCCCAGACAGCAATCTTGTCGCCATCATTCCACACAAAGCGTTTGGTCTCCACATCGTATTCCGTTCTCGTCCTCGGGGTGTTCCCGACAGCGAAAACGACATTCACCGAGGATGGAATCATCTCAGATTCAGTGGATTCAAAGTCACCGCAACCACACAGCGCGACTCCAGCGGAGACAAGAATGATTCTTAATATAGTCTTCAAATACACTACTTTTCAATTTCCGCGAACAGGCAGATGCCGCCGCACTTATATTCACAAATGTAATGTTTTTTAGCCATATACAAAAATTCATCAGATAATGTCACGCATCATCTGACTGATTCTCTGATCATCCGCTCTATCTCTGACAAGTCAGCGCGAGCGAGTATTGTTCCGTCAGGAGCGAGCAGCAGGTACGTAGGCACAAAGGTCACGCCATAGAGTTCCGCGGCCGATTCCTCCGTACCAAGGATATTCTTCCAAGTCAAGCTTTTTTCCCTGACCGTCTCCTTCGACTGACCTGCCTCCTCCCAGAGGGGGACACCAATGACATCAAACCTATTTCCTCCAAACTCCTCGTACAATTCCATGATATGCGGGAACGCACGGCGGCAAGGACCGCAACTGGTCGACCAGAAATCCAACAGAATATATTTTCCTTTGCCGGCATAATCTGAAAGCCGAACCGTGTTTCCAGCCATGTCAATTCCCTCAAAGTCTTGGAACCTCATTCCTACAGAAGTATTATAGACCGCCTCTATGTCCCTTTTCAGTTTGGCTGTTCTTGGCTCCGCCAGCATATTCGGGGCCAATGTCCCCGCAAGCTCAAACCGCGTCTTAGGATCCGTGTTACCGAAATTCGTCAAGAAGAACAATGCCATGTAACCCACAGCGTTGTCACGATTGGCATGGATAACCCTTTTATATTCATTGATCATCAATGTGCTGTCCTTATAGTTTCTCCGGCGGAACGACATCAGAGAGTCCAGCGCCACGGTCAATGAATTAACCTTGTCGCTGCTGACCGTACAACGTCCGTCAGGCCGCCTGCTGATGGTCAAGGTGCCGCCTTCAGGCACGATGGTCACCTTGACATGGCGCCCCATGCCTACATCGTATGACTTGGTAACGTCTGTCGGTAGTTCCACACGGAAACGTCCGTTCTCAACCGGAACACTCACACTCTCACCGCTCCGGTAAAAGAAGTCCACTTCCTTAGGCGCACCTTCCGGTCCTAACTCTCCCTTGACCACCGTCTTGTCCTGTGCGGTCATTACAGCGCAGGAAAACGCGAATACAGTCAAAATCACTACTGTTCCTCTCATAATTATCCAATGAATATGTCCGTTCACGCTCCTGCAAAAACCATACGATTAGAAGTACAGCATTGATAGCCATGGTATGCCAAGCACGCCCAAAGCCTTATACAATTCTGTCGCCAGGCGTTCCGTCTTAAGATTGCCACAGGCATCCGGCGCATTCTTGAAGACTTGTGCGACCACCTCGCAAGCGTCGATCTCCGCACAGTCTGCGCATGTGTCGTAACCTTTTTCACTCACGCACTTGCGGACCGGACAAAGATCGCTGCAATAGAGATACTTCACGCCCTCTGTCCGGCATCCCATACAGCTGATATGCTCGGGCTTGATAGGGGCGTCATTCGCCTCAGCCCATTGCTTGGCTGTCTTTTCCCTAAGTGCGTCATCATTGTTCACCGTGGCCTTACGTGCATCGCAATTCTCACAGTCCAATCCGCAGCATGCAATCAAATCCTTCATATTTCTTAATATTTTGTTTATGCAAAATTATATGGAATATCTCGGATTCCCGCAACGCATCCATAGACAAAGCATTTAACCAAACAACTGTTTTTCAGCACATTGTGATTCCACGAGGTGGACAAATGAACATTCAGAAGGAGATATGGCCACATCAACGGCATCTCTTTCCTTGCCCTCAAAGACTGTCACTCAGCGACCGGGCAGGAAGATAAATAAAAAAAGCTGACCTTTTGAGTCAGCCTCTTTCATGTTATTTCTGGCGGAGAGGGAGGGATTTTATACCACTCTACCATCTTCTGTAACTCGTTGATATTCAAGTGCCGTCTTTGGGTGTTTTCGCTTATTTTGCACGAAAAATGGCGCAGAACTGGCGCAAGACAAAACGTCTTAAAACACTGTGTATGAATGACTTTTGTTACACAATTTAACTATTTTAAGAAATCTATCGACTCTATTTTCTACTCCACTCCTCAAATCGTTGAGGAGATTATGGCATTACGACACTCGCTTCTTACTTTAAACAAGTCGGTTGCCATTGTTTTCTGTTTATCTTCTCATTGCCTTTGTATTATGTTTATGAATTGCCCTTATGAAAGGGGGATAATACT